>MDTC01152801.1_pt1 | contig 11127 bp, 12 predicted proteins | sample 811181 | NCBI WGS metagenome assembly MDTC01 (sample SAMN05326644, study PRJNA326480) | marine metagenome | isolation source: seawater | place: Pacific Ocean: North | collected 2011 | reverse complement strand
AACTTATAAGATTTTAATTTTAATCCATGAAGAAAATGACCAAGAAAATCGTTATGCTTACTAATTATACTGTCTGAGTTAATAAAATATTCACTGTTTTTTCCATAATTGACTCTGCCATAAAATTCGGCTCCTAGGCTTTCAACATCAGAGATCTTTATGTCATTTTTAATTGATATTAAAATAATCTTTTTTTTTGAGTTTACTTCAAAAACAAATAAATTTTTTTTTAAATCACTAGTTTTTAAAAGATCATTAATGTAAGAAAACTCAGAATTTGAAAGAAATTTTTTTAAACCATTAATACTAAATTTATCATTAGTAAATAGAACCAGATTAGCTGAAGAGGTACTGCCAGTTTTTTTAGAATAGTTAATTTTAATAGACATATTTTTTAAATAAATAGAGTTGAAAGGTATATATGTTCAAATATATAAGATTTCAATGGAAAATTTATCTCAGTGTACTATCATAGGTTGAGTTTTAATCAAAGTTGCATTAATTTAATGCATCAAAATACAATGCTACAAAACAAAATCTATCAAAATTTTATCAAAGAAATTATTAAAACTTTTTTCATCATATTATTTGGGTTATCTATTATAGCTTGGACAGTAAGAGCAGTAAATTTTTTAGATTTAATAGTTGAAAATGGCTACTCAATATCAACTTATTTTCAATATTCATTTTTAAACCTTTTTGGAATTTTGACTAAATTTATACCTTTAGCTTTTTTAATTTCATTACTAATTTTTATCATAAAACAAATACAAGAAAATGAATTTATAATCTTATGGGTTTCAGGAGTTAAGAAAATAAAAGTAGTAAATTTATTTCTAATAGTTTCTATTTTAGGCGTTATTTTTTATTTAGTTTTTTCTACATTATTAACTCCGTTTGCTTTAAATAAATCAAGAGGTTTATTGAGTAAAGATGGATTTAATTCTTTTTTACCGACAATTCGAGTTCAACAATTTAGTGACTCATTTAAAGGTTTTACATTTATAGTTGAAAAAAAAATTGAGAATGAAATTAAAAATGTTTTTATGTATGACAAATCTAATGTTCTTAAAAGTCTTACAACAAATCAATCTGACAACAATACTACTACAATTGTTGCTGAGGAAGGTCTAGTTCAAGAAAAAAAGATGATATTATTTAACGGTTCAATTTTAACTTCAAACACTGAAAGTTTAGAAAATAATATTATAAAATTTCAGCAATTAAATATTGACTTAAAAAATCTTCAAACTGATACAATAACTTCTCCAAAACTTCAGGAGACTAGCACTAAAGATTTAGCAAAATGTTTTTTAAGTAATGCTCAAAATATATCATTTGATTGTAAAGAAAATTCAAAAAAAGAAATTTTGACCATACTTAATAGAAGAATAGTTTTACCTTTCTACATACCAGTAATCGCTTTATTATGTTCTTTTTTATTAATACAAAATAAAAAAACAGGAAAAAAATTTATCAATCAGTACAGTGTCTTTGCTTTGAGTTTTTTGGTTTTATTATATGCTGAATTAATTATTCGCTATACTGGCATATCAAAAGTTGTGAGTATAATATTTTTAATTACTCCATTTATGCTTACCTTGTTAGCTTATTTATTGCTCATATTAAAGATAAACAGAGAATCAATTACAAAATGAAAAATATTTTATTCTCTTATTTGTTGTCTGGATATTTAAAAACTTTTTTAAAAGTCACTTTAATTTTTTATTGTTTTGGACTTATCTTAAACTTATTTGAAGAAATTGAATTTTTTAAAAACGTAAGTAACTCAATTCTTTTGCCAATAACGTTGACTGCTCTTTTTATACCAAATATGATTATTAAACTTCTTCCATTTATTGTTTTTATTTCAAGTATGTGGTTTTTGCTAAGTTTAAGAAATAGTAAAGATTTATTGTCTCTTAAAGTTTTTGGTTTTTCCAACTTTAAAATCTTTATATCTATAGCTTTGACTTCATTTTTACTTGGATGGATTGTTTTATTTGCCATTAATCCAATTACATCTGCAATGATAAAGTACTATGAGAAAACTAAATCAGAGTATTCACTAGATATTGATCATTTAGTTACAATAAATAAAAATGGTCTTTGGATAAAAGAAAATATTGATATTGGCCATCAAATTATTTCTGCCGATGAGACAAAAATAGATATCTTAAAAAATGTTACAGTTTTTCATTTAGATGATGACTATAGTTTAATAAAAAGAATTCATGCAAAAACAGCAAATATTTCCAAAAATAAATGGGATATGAAAGAAGTTACGATAAGTACAATTGAAAATGGAATTTCTAAAGAAGAAAAATTAGAGAATTATTACTTAATATCAAAGTATAATCATGAAAAAATAACAGGTTTATTTAGAAATTTTGATACAATGTCCTTTTTAGAGCTTTTATTAAATTATAAGGACCTACAAAATAAAGGTTACAATAAGATTTATTTAGACCAGAATTTAAACTCAATGATGTCTATACCTTTCTTTTTATTCATAATGACAGCTTTAGCTTCGATATTGACAATGAACACATTAAAAAAATCGAACAATTTTACTTATATATTTACTGGTTTGGTAGCTTGTGTAATAATATACTACTTTAAAGACTTATCTCTAGCTCTTGGACAAACTAATAGAATTTCACTTTCTTTAGCAGCTTGGATTCCAGTTTTAGCTATAGGTCTATTTAGTTCAATTGGTATTTTACAAATTAATGAAAAATAAAATTTTTACAACATTATTATTACTATTATTTTTTCAGAAATCATATGCTGAGAATTTAAATATTCAGTCAAAAGAAATATTTATAGATAAAAAAACTAAAATAACAGTTTTCAAAAAAGAAGTGGTAGCCGTAGACGACAAAAGAAATATTTTTAAAGGAGACTACGCTGAATATAAAAAGGAACTTAAATTATTACAAAGTAAAGGTGAGACTACAATTGAAACTTCTGGAGGATATTTTTTGTCAGGGAGTAACATTGTCTTTGATAATCAAAATAATATAATTAAGTCAAATGATCCAGCAGTTGTTAAGGATTTGGAAAATAACAATATTTATTTAGATAAGTTTGAGTATTCGACTATAAATAAATTTTTTAAATCAAGTGGTAATATAAAAGTTGTTGACTCTAAAAATAACACTTACAATTTTTCCCAGATTTTCATAGATGAAAATAAAAAGGAGATTTTAGGGACTGACATTAAATCTTTTCTGAATGATCAAGCATTTAAAATCAATGAAAAAAATAAACCGCGTGTATTTGCAAATACTGTAAAAATTAAAGATCAACAAACTCAGTTTACAAAAAGTATTTTTACTTTATGTGATTATCGGGAAAATGATAAATGTCCTCCATGGTCTTTGCAAGCTGCTCAAATGACTCATGATAAAAGAAAAAAAACAATTTATTATGATAATGCTGTAATTAAAGTATATGATTTTCCAATATTTTATGTTCCAAGATTATCTCATCCAGATCCAAGTGTAGATCGTAGGTCAGGTTTTCTACCCCCTGTATTTACAGATGGAAAAAATTTAGGGCCATCTATTCAGTTGCCTTATTTTTGGGCACTAAATAAAGATAAAGATTTTACTTTTACAAATAGACTATTTTCATCTGAACATCCTTTATTTTTGGGAGAATACCGTCAGGCATTTGCTGGCTCAAATTTAATTTTAGATTTTGGATATACTGGAGGGTATAAGAAAGGCGATGCTACAAAAAAGAAAGGTGATAAATCACATTTTTTTTCAAAATTTGTTAAGAATTTTAAAGGTAAAAAAAATTCAGACAATAATTTAGAAGTATCTATACAAAACACCTCTCATGATAAATACTTAAAATTATACAAAATAAAGAGTAACTTAGTGGAGTATGAGGAAGATACACTGGAAAACTCATTAGATTATACTCATGAAAATGAAAATCTTTTTTTAGGTTTTCAAGCTAGCGCTATAGAAACTTTAAAGGAAAGTTATAATGATAAATATGAGTATATACTTCCTGACGTTGTTTTAAGTAAAAATTTATTCAGTAATAATAAATATGGAAATTTAGATTTTCAATCGAATTTTAAGGTTCATAATTACGATACAAATAAATTTGAAAATTTTTTTATTAATGACCTAGATTGGAAGTTTAGAAATCTAAACTTGATGTCGGGGTTACAAGGAAATTTCTTAGGGAAAATTAAAAATGTAAATTATGAAACTAAGAATGTAGCTAATTATAAAAGTGATTTAACTAATGAGTTGTTTGGGGCAATAGGTTATTTATCAGAGATTAATCTTTCAAAAACTACAAAAAATAATTCAAATCATACCTTAACTCCAAAAATGTTATTGAGATATGCGCCAGGCCACATGCGAAAGGAAAATAGCAATTCTAGACTAAACCACCTTAATGTATTTACATTGGATAGAATGAATACATATAATAACTTTGAAAATGGAGCTAGCACTACAGTAGGTTTTGAATATGAAATAAAAGACGTAGGTAGTGAATTTGACTTTACATTAGCCCAAATAATAAATGATAAGGAAAATAAGAATATGCCTTCATCATCAAGTTTAGATGAAAAATTATCTGATGTTATTGGTCGAGCTAATTACAGTTTTTTAAATGATAAAACAAAAATAAATTATGATTTTGCTATAGATCAAAATTATAAAGATCTTAATTATAGTTCAGTAGGAAGTGAATTTAATTTAGATCCAATTAAATTCAATTTTGGTTATTTGCAAGAGAAAAAACATATCGGTGACCAAGAATACTTTACAACAAATTTAGAATACTCTGGTGGAAAGAGTAGTTTGTTTTCTTTTGAAACAAAGAGAAATTTAGTCACAAATTCATCAGAATTTTATAATTTAAGTTACGAATATTTAAATGATTGTCTAAGAGCTGGAATAGTATACAGAAGAGAGTTTTATAATGACTCAGAACTAGAACCAGAAAACTCATTAATGTTTAAAGTTACACTAACTCCTTTTGGTGATATAAAATCGCCTTCTTTTGACCGATAAATGAAAAAATATTTTTTTTTTCTTAAAATAATAATATTAATATTTTTTTTTCAAAGTCAAACAAGTTTAGCAAAAGAAAATAAGATATTAATAAGTATCGATAATAAAATTGTCACTTCATATGAATTAGAAAATAAAATTTTGACTATTTTATTTTTAAGTAATCAGGAACTAAGTCAATCAAATATTAATAATGCAAAAGCTATGGCTATAAACTCATTAATTTCTTATAAATTAAAAAAAATGGAGCTAGAAAATTTTAATAAAAAATTTAATAATAGACAACAAATAAGTGACCATTTAAAACAGCTCTCTTTAAGGTTAAGCTCTTCCCCTCGTAATTTAGAAGATATATTTTATAAACAAAATCTTGATTATGATCTTTATATTCAAGAAATCGAAATTGAATATTCGTGGCAACAATATATTTTCAGCAGATATCGAAACAAAATAGATATTGATAAAAATGAAGTTAATGAGGAATTAGATAGATTTTTGAAAAAAGAAAGTAATATTGAAAAATTTAACCTAGCTGAAATTGAAATAGTTTCAGGAAATGAAGATGATAATATTAAAAAGATTGAAGAAATTAAAAATCGAATAAAGTTGAATGGATTTGAAGATACAGCAATAAAATTTAGCCAGAGTCCTTCTAGTTTAGATGGAGGAAGTATAGGCTGGATTAACTCAAAATCATTCTCAAAAAATATCCTTAGATCAATAAAACTTCTAAGCATTGGAGGTGTTACAGAACCAATTTATCAAACAAATTCTATTGTTTTTTTTAAGCTTTTGGACAAAAAAAAAGAAAAATTGAGTGCGATAAATATTCAAGAAGTTAAAAAGCAAATCATTGATAGAAAAGCAAGTGAGCTTTTAGATATTTATTCAAATAACTATTTATCTAAAATAAAGAATAGTGCATTTATAGAATTCAAATGAAAAAAAAAATTATCATAGTTGCAGGGGATCCTAATAGTATAAATACTGAAATTATTTATAAAACATGGAAAAAGTTAAGTGCTAATATCAAAAAAAATGTTTTTATTATCGGCAACTATAATTTGATCAAAGCCCAATTCAAAAAACTTAAAATTAACAAAAAAATTGTTATATCAAATATAAATTCAATCGATAGATTACAAGAAATTAAAATAATAAATGTTCCCTTAAAATTTAATAATCCTTTTAAAGTCTCTCTAAATAGTTCATCTAAATATGTACTAAAATGTTTAGATTTAGCTCATAATTTTTCAATACAAAAAAAAACAAAAGGCATAATTAACTGTCCAATAGATAAAAAATTACTTAAAAAAACTAAGAAAATAGGAGTAACTGAATTATTGGCATCTAAATTTAAAAATTTAAAAAAATCTGAAGTAATGATGCTCTATAATAAGAACTTAGCTGTAGTTCCTTTAACTACTCATGTTCCTGTAAGAAAAGTATCTTCAAATATCAATAAAGATATTATTATTAACAAAGTTATTACTTTAAACAAAAACTATAAAAAACTATTCAAGAAAAAACCAAATATCGGAATTTTAGGACTTAATCCTCATAATGGAGAGCTTGAAAAAAAATCTGAAGAAGTAATTAAAATAATACCAGCTATAACAAATTTAAGACATAAAAACATTAAAGTTAAAGGCCCCTTAGTAGCAGATACTTTATTTATAAATAATTATCAAAAATATGACGTTATAGTCGGAATGTATCATGATCAAGTTTTAGGTCCATTTAAAACTCTATTTGGGTTTGATGCAATTAACATGACCTTAGGCTTAAGCTATAATAGAGTGTCTCCAGATCACGGGCCAGCTAATGATTTAATTGGAAAAAATAGTGGCAACTATATTAGCCTTCTTAAATGTATAAATTTAATTAACAAATTGTCTTAATGAAATATGCAAAAAAATCTTTAGGACAAAACTTTTTAGTCGATACCAATATAATAAAAAAGATTATAAACTTGGTTCAAATTAAAAATAATAATATCATTGAGATAGGGCCAGGCAAAGGTGCGCTAACAGATCAAATACTTGGCAAAGAACCTAGTTCACTTACATTGATAGAAAAGGATAACCTTTTATCAAAACATTTAGAATTAAAATATAAAAAAAATAAAAATGTAAAAGTTTTAAATAAAGATATATTAAAATTTAATTTAGAGGAAAAAATAAAACTAAACACTATTATATTTGGTAATCTGCCATACAATATATCATCTCAGATACTTGTTAAGATGATAAGATTTAAAGTATGGCCTCCTCAATACTTATCTTTAATATTTATGTTTCAAAAAGAAATGGCTGAGCGCATAATAGGTAATTACGGGTCTTCAAAGTATGGTAGATTGTCTATATTAACAAATTACAGAATGGAAATTTGTAGCAGTTTTAATGTATCTCCAAAATGTTTTTTTCCATCTCCAAAAATTATTTCAACAGTTTTACTTATCAAACCAAAAAGAAAAAGCTTTATTAAAATAAAGAATATTAAAAATTTAGAAATGATTACAAACGTTTTGTTTTCGAATAAAAGAAAAATGATTAATAAAAACATTAAAAAAATTTTTAAAAATAATCTTGATAATAAATATATTAAAAAATTGAATTTAAAATCTAGACCGTCAGATTTAAGTCCAGATACTTACTATAATTTAACTAAATTATTTGAAGAAGCTAATTAACTTTTTTATTCATTGAAATTATCAACTCTATTTGTTTGTAACAATTTTCAAGATTTTCATTAATTAATACATAGTCATAATCTTGCCAATGAAGTATATCCTCATCATATGCTTTAAATCTTTTTTCAACCTCTGATTTTGACTCTTGATTTCTTTTAATTAATCTTTTTTTAAGTTCTTCTTTACTTGGTGGAAGTAAATAGATCTTTATTAAATTTAATTCTTTGAATTTTGATAATTGTTTAGTTCCTTGCCAATCAATATCAAAAATTAAATCATATTTTTTCGAAACCTCATCAACGGTACTTTTAAGCGTGCCATAATAATTACTGAAAATTTTAGCATATTCATAAAATTTTTTTTTATCTATTAATTCCTTAAATTTTTCTTCTGAAATAAAATGATAATCAACACCATCGACCTCATTCGACCGTGGTTTACGAGTAGTGTGAGACACAGATAATTTAAAAGAATTATATTTTTGTTGAATTTTTTTTGTGATTGTAGTTTTGCCTGCTCCAGAAGGAGATGATAAAATCACCATGATATTTCTTTCACCATGACCCATGCTTATTTTAAGAAAATTAAATTATTGATTAGTTTTGCTTTCAACAAATTTAATTGCATCACCTACCGTAAGTATTTTTTCAGCTTCGCTATCAGATATTTCTGAACCAAATTCCTCTTCGAAAGCCATAACTAGTTCTACAGTATCTAAACTATCTGCTCCTAAGTCATCGATAAAACTAGCTTCTTCTGTAACTTTTTCCTCTTCGATACCTAAATGATCAGCAACTATTTTTTTAATTTTAGTTTTTACATCGTTAGACATTAATTCCCTTTCTTGTTTTTATGATAATTTCTTAATAGATTATTCAAAAGAATTGTCAAGCCATATACATTCCACCGTTAACATGAATGGTTTCACCATTTATATAATTTGACATATCTGAAGCTAAAAATGCCACGCAATTTGAAACATCATCTCCTGTTCCTAAGTCACCGGCAGGAATTCTGCTTATTAGTTTTGTTTTATATTCCTCTGGAATTTTATCAGTCATTTCGGTTTTAATAAAACCAGGAGACACACAATTTATATTAATATTTTTTTTGGCATATTCTAAGGCCAAACTTTTTGAAAAAGCAACTATCCCAGCTTTTGAGGCAGAGTAATTTGTTTGTCCAAAATTTCCAGTATGACCAACAATAGATGTAATATTTATAATCTTACCTGATTTTTTTTTGATCATTTTTTTTATTGCAGATTTGCACATTAAAAATGTTGAAGTTAAATTTATATCTAAGACTTTTTTCCAGTTTTCTTCTGTAAGTCTTATTGTTAAACTATCTAAATTTATACCAGCGTTATTTATCAAAATATCTAAACCTCCAAGTTTATTGTCCGCTGACTCTATAAAAGATTCAATTTTTGAATGATCCCCCAAATTAAATTTTTCAATTTGTATATTGCTAAATTTATTTTTTAAGTCATTTAATTTATCTTCTTTTGTGCCTGTCGCTAAAACTATTGATCCATTTTCTGAGAATTTTTTTACTAAGCTATTACCAATTCCTCCGGTTGCACCAGTGATTATTACTTTTTTATTTTTTAAGTTCATGGTCTATTTTTTTCATATCATCTATTGAATTCATACTAAAGCAATTAATATCTTTAATTGTTCTTTTAACCATTCCAGACAAAACTTTTCCAGGGCCTATTTCTATAAAATTAGTAACTTTTTCTTTTGACATGTTAAGTATGCTTTCTCGCCACCTAACTGTGGAACAAATTTGTTCAACTAATAGTTTTTTTATATTTTCTGGATTATTTTCAGGTTTAGAAGTCACATTGCAAATTATATCAAATTCGGGTTTTACAAAGTTTATTAAATTAATTTTCTCTTTCATTTTGTTTGCAGCTGGTTTCATTAATGAACAATGAAATGGCGCACTTACATTTAGTGGTATATATTTTTTTTTATTTTCCTTTAGTGTTTTTTGTAAAAAATTCACACTTTCCACATCTCCGCTAATTATTGTTTGGCCTACTGCATTATCATTAGCAATCTCACAAACGCCGTTAATTTTAGTTTCTTTTATAAATTTTTTTATATCTTCTATTTGTGAGCCTAAAATAGCAATCATACTTCCTTCACCTACTGGCACTGCTTCTTGCATAGACTTGCCTCTTTCAAAAAGTAAATATAAAGCGTCACTAAATTTTAAAGATTTTGAGCAAACTAATGCACTATATTCTCCTAGAGAATGTCCTGCAAAAAATTTTGTTGAGCTAAAATCAAAATTAAACTCTTTTTTAAAAACAGAAAAAATAGCATAGCTGACGATTAATATAGCAGGTTGAGTATTTTCTGTTAGTTTTAGTTCACTTTCAGGCCCTTCTAAAATAATTTTTGAAATTTTATAATTTAGCTTATCATCAGCCTCTTCAAAGATTTTTTTAACAATATCAAAATTTTCGTAAAACTCTGACCCCATTCCTACTACTTGTGAACCTTGGCCAGGAAAGAGAATAGCATTCATATTTTTAGCATTTAATAGCACATAATTAGTGTTGATATAAATTTCTATTATAGTATAAAATTTTTTTTAATATAAGTACTTTAAAGAAAATTAATTAACAATAATTTTATATGTCATTTTACGAGAATACCATAGTTACAAAGCAAGATTTACCCAAGGCAGAACTAGAAAATATTAAAGAAAAGTATAACGAAATTATTAACAACAATTCTGGTAAAGTTATTAAAATTGAAGAATGGGGCCTGCTAAATCTTACAAGAAAAATAAAAAGATATAATAAAGCTTTTTATATTCACTATAAGTTTGAGGGTAATAAAAAAACCCTAAACGAAATAAACAAAAAAATCAAAGTTGATGATACAATTTTGCGTCATTTAATAGTTAAATATAAAAAACTTGATATAAAAATTGAGTATTTTAATAAGGAAAAGAAATGAAGAGAAAAGGAAAAAAATTTCAAAAAAGAGGGGGTAATTCTTTAAGTAAATTAAGTTTGTTTCAAAAGAATGACGGTAAATTTAAAAGATCGTGTCCGTTATCTGTAAAGGATGCGCCAATTATTGATTATAAGAATATAAATCTTTTAAAAAAATATATGTCAGAAAATAGTAAAATCATGTCGTCTAAAATAACTTCTGTATCAAGTGGTAAGCAAAAGAAATTAACGAAAGAAATAAAAAAAGCTAAAATTTTAGGACTTTTATAACGATGGAAATAATACTTTTAGAAAATATTCTTAATTTAGGAAATATTGGTGATAAAGTTGCTGTTAAAAACGGGTACGGAAGAAATTTTCTTTTAAAGAAAGGTAAAGCGTTAAGGTTTAGTAAAGAAAATCAAGAATTT
>MDTC01104479.1_pt1 | contig 11127 bp, 10 predicted proteins | sample 811181 | NCBI WGS metagenome assembly MDTC01 (sample SAMN05326644, study PRJNA326480) | marine metagenome | isolation source: seawater | place: Pacific Ocean: North | collected 2011 | reverse complement strand
CTGGTGAGGACGGCAAGCATGTCAGTGGTCGCCAACTGTTGGCTGGCTTAATGCCTCCATTAGCACTGATTTTTCTTGTGCTCGGTTCGATCTTATCGGGCGCTGCAACGCCCACTGAAGCAGCGGCAGTTGGCGCTTGCGGCGCAACTCTTATCGCATTATTAAAGCATCAACTGTCACTGTCACAGCTCACCGAAGTGGTTCGAGAAACACTAAAAATCACTTGCATGGTGTTTATGATCTTAATTGGGGCCACCTTATTCTCTTTAGTTTTTAGAGGCTACGGTGGTGATGAGCTCGTTCAATCTTTATTTCTCAATATGCCTGGCGGTAAGTTGACGGCCATGTTGGTCGTGATGCTAGTTATTTTTTTACTCGGCTTCATTCTCGATTTTATTGAAATCACTTTTGTTGTCGTGCCCATTGTAGCCCCTATTTTATTGATGCTTGGTTTTGATCCAATCTGGCTGGGCATAATGATAGCCATCAATTTACAAACTTCTTTCTTAACCCCGCCGTTTGGCTTTGCCTTATTCTACCTACGCGGTGTCGCACCCGCGTCTATTGCAACCACCACCATGTATCGCGGCGTTCTACCGTTTATTATTATTCAACTGTTGGTGTTATGTTTAATCGCGCAATGGCCTCAAATTGTGACTTGGTTACCGGCACAAATTTACAATTAAAGGTTTTTTAGCCTTTCTCTGCTTCACTAAACGATCTTTCGGGTTACTATATTAGCCTTACATTCAATACAGAGGTCTGTAGAACATGAACAGCATCGATGACAACCCATCACCCAACGGTGAAATGTCGCTTCAAACTATTGCAATGCCTAAGGATACTAATGCCAGTGGTGATATTTTTGGCGGTTGGCTGTTGTCACAAATGGATATAGCCGCGGCCGTTGCTGCTGGCAAGGTCGCTGGCGGTCGAGTCGCCACCGTTGCCATTGATAATATGAACTTTTTAGTACCCGTCCATGTCGGTGCGGTCGTTGGCTGCTATACCGAAGTGGTCAATGTTGGTCGTAGTTCTATTCAGGTGATCGTCGAAGTATGGATCGATAAAGGTATTTCAGGTGAAAAAATTAAGGTAACTGAAGGTTTGTTTGTCTTTGTCGCCATTGATAATAACGGACGAACACGGGCAGTGAGCTAAACGGTAGCAAGTCTATTAAGCGCTGCCTCGTTGGTAGCGCTGTTCTGCATATTCTTTTAAGTCGCTGGCACAGCGATTAAAGCCCCGCTCAATCCCAACACCAAATTGCTCAAGCATAGCGGGCATGTACTCTCCCGAAAAATCATCAACCGTGTAATAACTGCAGCTATCATGGCTAAGTGCTGTAATGCATTGACTACGACAGGCATGGATTGGATCGCCTGGCTTATTGTCCATTGACCATGCAATTTTATTGGGTGGCTCGATACAGCTCATGTATTCGGTTTGTGGCTGTAAACCAAAACCTAAATCGGTCATCATCTCAACCGCCGCACCTAACTCAAGCGTCGATTTGATTTGTGGACAAAAACGATTCCACTCAGAGTAGCGCTCAAAATCGACAAGAATAGACCAAACTAATTCAGCTGGCGCTTGAATAATAACCACATCCGAGGCAACTGCTGTGTCGCTAATCATGGTTTACCGCGTTGCTGCTAGTTTGACGGATTTTAAAGTACGCATGCTCGCTGATTTCATGATAGGCCGTGACATTTTTTCGATAAGCATCATAAGAACGATAGATTTTATCAAACATCGGATCGTTAGCCGCATTTTCAGTTAACACCTCCGCTGATATCTCTCGTAGGACAGCTATAATTTCATCGGGATAGGGGCGAATTTCAACGCCCTGCTTGGCTAATTCAAGCAAGGCAGTATTATTCCTCGAGGTGTATTCATCAAGCATATCTTGATTAATCGCTCTAGCCGCTGTTTCAACAATAGCCACTAAGTCATCCGGCAAGCTATCATAGGCTTGTTGGTTGATAATTAATTCAATACTCGGCCCTGGCTCTTGCCAGCCAGGGTAGTAATAATATTGAGCAACGTTTTGAAAACCAAAGGCAAGGTCATTGTAGGGCGCAACCCACTCAGCGGCATCGATAACACCGGTTTGCATCGAGGTATAAATTTCTCCACCGGGTAAATTCACTGCCGTGCCACCGGCGCGGGTGAAGACTTCGCCACCTAAGCCTGGGATGCGCATGCTTAAGCCTTTGAAGTCGTCGATCGTATTCAATTCTTTATTATACCAACCGCCCATTTGAATACCGGTATTACCGGCCGCCATCGGGACTAAATTAAACGGCGCATAGAGCTCTCGCCATAAGGCCAAACCGCCGCCATAATGCAGCCAACCATTCATTTCTTGGGCGTTCAAACCGAATGGTACCGAGGTAAAGAGTGGTGCGGCGGGTATCTTACCCTTCCAGTAATAGGCCGCACCATGACCCATTTCTGCCGTGCCATTAGATACGGCGCTAAAAACCTCTAGAGCAGGAACGATTTCCCCTGCAGCATAGACTTTTATCATTAATCGGCCATTCGACATTCGCTCAACTAAGGCAGCGAAATTCTCTGGGGCAACCCCTAAGCCGGGAAAATTCTTTGGCCATGTGGTGACTAGCTTCCATTTAAACGTTTGCTGCTCGACTCGTGTAGCAGCCGATGTATCGGCAACATTCTCCGCTTGGCAAGCGATTAAACACAGTGCAACAATAATTAAAAAGTAATGTTTTATAGTCTGCATGCTGTCATCTCTTATTGGCCTTTAAGGCATTAAACGGCTTCTAGATTGGCATAGGCAGCGACTAACCATTTACTGCCTTCATCATCAAAATTAACTTGCACGCGCGCATTGCTGCCCTGGCCTTCGATATTTAATACAATACCTTGTCCAAATACACTGTGCATAACGTGCTGACCTAATAACAAGCCGGTGTCATGGCCATCGCTGGCATGACTCATGTTAGCACTGAGCGGTCGGCTAATACTGGCATTGATTCTGACTTCTTTTAAACAGTTAGCCGGTATTTCACGGACAAACCGCGATACCGTATTGTACGACTCTTGACCATACCAGCGTCGCGTTTCGGCATAACTCAGATAGAGCTGTCGCATGGCGCGGGTAATACCCACATAGCAGAGACGACGCTCTTCTTCTAAGCGGCCTGGCTCTTCCAATGACATTTTATGCGGGAACAGATTTTCTTCGACACCGGCTAAATAAACCACGGGAAACTCTAAGCCTTTGGCTGAATGAAGGGTCATTAACTGAACCGCATCGGTATACTCGTCGGCTTGTTGATCACCGGCATCCAATGCCGCCGTATCTAAGAACGCCCTCAATGCCGATGGCTCGTCAGGGTCAGGCTCAAATTGTCGTGCGGCATTGACCAGCTCTTGCAGGTTTTCTACTCTGGCTTGGCCCTTCTCACCGGTCTCTTTGCCGTGAAAGGCAAGCAGATCACTGGCCTCAAGAACGTACTCGGCCAAAGCTTCGAGTGACAGCCGCTGGCAAGCTTCACCGCAATCATTGATTAATGCCATAAATCCTTGCACGGCCGTCAGTGCGCGACGGGTTAAGCCACTCTCAGTCACCAAGGCTTCGCAGGCTCGCCACAGTGAAGTATTGTCAGTGCGCGCCCGCAGCCGGATGGCCTCGACGGTTTTATTGCCAATGCCCCGTGTGGGAGTGTTAATCACTCGCTCAAAAGCGGCATCGTCATCGTGCCCATAAGCCAGTCGAAGGTAGGCAACGGCATTTTTAATTTCTAAGCGGTCGTAAAATCGCTGTCCGCCGTAAATGCGATAGGCAATGCCCGAGCGAATTAACTCTTCCTCTAAAACCCTTGACTGTGCATTAGAACGGTACAATATAGCCTGCTCAGAGAGCAGTAAGTCATCACTAACATGGTGCTCAATACGCTCGACAATAAACCGCGCCTCATCCTGCTCATTAAACCCTGCGTAAAGAGCGATCGGCTCGCCTTCCTCATCATCGGTCCATAAGTTTTTACCCAAGCGGGCGGGATTATTCGCAATCACCGCATTGGCAGCATCCAAAATACAGCCGGTTGAACGATAATTTTGCTCTAATTTAATCACTTCAGTAGCGGCAAAATCATCACTGAATTGCTGGATGTTTTCAATCTTGGCACCACGCCATCCGTAGATAGACTGGTCATCATCACCAACCACCGTAATGTTATTGTTATTACCCGCTAAAACACGAAGCCAGGCATATTGAATGGTATTAGTATCTTGAAACTCATCGACCAGCAAATGCTGAAAGCGCTGCTGATAATGATTCAATACCGCCGGTTTATTAAGCCACAATTCATGGGCACGTAATAACAACTCACCAAAATCAACCTGCCCTGAGCGATCGCATGCCTGCTCGTAAGCCAAGTAAAGCTGAACCATGGTTTTTTCATAAGGATCATTATAATGATCGACATGCTTAGCGCGTCGACCTTCATCCTTATGACCGTTGATATACCACTGCAGCGATTTAGGCGCAAAGCGGCTTTCATCTAAATCGTGCTCTTTTATTAAGCGTTTTACCATTCGCAGTTGATCTTCACTATCAAGAATCTGAAAATTCTCTGCTAGACCTGCATCTTGCCAATGACTTTTTAATAGGCGGTGCGCTAAACCATGAAAGGTCCCAACCCACATGCCTTGGGGGGTCATTTGCAACAGTTCACTGATTCTGCCGCGCATTTCTTTTGCCGCTTTATTGGTAAACGTGACGGCCATAATAGACGCTGGCGAGACCTGCTTAACCTGTAATAGCCAGGCAATTCGATGCACCAACACTCTAGTCTTGCCGCTACCAGCGCCAGCGAGCACTAACACACTTTTTTTATCACAGGAAACGGCCTCACGTTGAGGGCCGTTTAAAGGATCAAGAATTGTAGAGACATCCATAATTAAATATATATTTTGATTTTTTTACATGATAAATAAGCCAGTTTGCAATATACAGTCTGATTTATCGACATGCTAACTTTTTTAAAAAATAGTTGGTAATTATTGTTTTTTAACGGGTTATTCACTTGCACATTATTCTGGGTCATCATTTAATAGCAGCTAATGTAGCAGAGGTTTTTCTCCATGCAAGAAAGTAGCTCTTGAGCACCGACAGTTTTTACGGTGCGGCAGCTTTTGAAAATGCCAAAATATTAGCTGGCCGTATTGATATTAAACAGCGATTGCAACTTGCCATCGCACGGTCTCGACTCCGCAAAAATCCACTGGCGCTACTTTTTATCGATCTCGATCGCTTTAACACCATCACCGCCACACTCGGCCCAGAGTTTGGCCAGCAATTTCTCGACATTACCACTGACCGCTTAAACCATGCCTTGCAGGGCGACCATCAACTGATGCATCTTGGCTCTGATGAGTATGCCGTTCTCATTGAAGGGGTCGATAACGCCTCGCAATTACGCCAGCTCGGCAACCGCTTACTCAACGTGATTAATAAACCTGTTTTTATAGAGCAACAGGAGCTAATTACCACGGCCAGTATTGGCATTAGCGTATACCCGAATAAAGCCGATAACGAGCAGGCCTTATTACATCAAGCTATAACAGCGTTACAGCATGCCAAAACAGTGGGTGGCGATAGCGTCAAATTTTTTACTCGCAACAATACCAACAATGCCTCGCTAAGGCACTTGAATCTCGAAATAGAATTGCGCCACGCCATCGCTCGAAAAGACCTCACCGTTCACTATCAACCGAAAATGGATTTGGCCACCGGTCATGTAACGGCGATTGAGGCGCTGGTTCGCTGGAAACACGATACATTAGGCTGGATTTCACCGAATGAATTTATTCCGATTGCAGAAAACGCCGGTCTTATCTCTGACATCGGTGAAATGGTATTGGAGACCGCTTGCCGACACGGAACAAAATGGATGGAAGAAGGCATCCCTCGTGTCAAAATAGCGATCAATTTGTCAGCCAAGCAACTAATTCGTCAAGATATGTTGGCACAAATTAAACGCATTTTAAAACGCACTGGCTTCCCCGCTGATCAATTGATTGTTGAGCTCACAGAATCATTGCTGATCGATGCGCTGGATAAAACCGCCGCAACCTTGACCAGTTTAAGAGACATGGGCATTGAAATTGCCATTGATGATTTTGGCACCGGCTACTCAACCTTCAAACTATTGAAGCGCGTGCCAGTGGACATTCTGAAAATTGATCAAATGTTTATTGCCGACCTATCGGATAATCCTGCGGATAAAGCCATCGCTAAAGCCATTATTGATGTTGCTCATGCATTACATATGCGCGTAGTCGCTGAAGGCGTAGAAAGTAAAATGCACTTAACGACCCTGCAAGAACTGGGCTGTGACTCAATCCAAGGGTTTTATCTGAGTGAGGCATTGCCACGTATTGGCATTTCAAAATTACTGCGAGAAGGGATTCCAGGCATTACCAAACAGCGAACCAATGCCGATATCGAAGAGACAAAGAGAAAAATCGCCGAACAAGAAAAGCTCGTCAGCGCCTAGGGTTTCTAACCAAGGCTAATGGTTTAACCACTTCCTCGCACAATCAATCATAATAAGAGCTCGCCAGGAGTTGCTATTGCTATGTCAAACTATTCCGAAATGAACTTTAACAGCAAAGGGTTTCAATGTGAGGCCGCTTTATTTATGCCTCAGGGAGAGCCTGCAGCGACCGTGATCTGTGCGCCAGGTTTTGGCGCGTTGTGGCAATTTGGTAACTCATCAGCCATCACTGCGTTTCAAAAGGCCGGTTACGCTGTATTAGCATTTAACTACCGCGGTTTTGGTGACAGCGAAGGCCTTCCACGACAATTTATAAATCCGAGCGAACAATTAGACGACTGGCTTGCCGCTATCGATTTCGCCACCTCACTCGATTCCGTGTCGAACACTCTGGTTTTATGGGGCTCATCGCTATCGGGCGGCCATGTATTAAGTGCCGCTGCAAAAGTTGACAATGTCAATGCCGTCATTGCTCAAGTGCCCCATTGTAGTAGCCGTTCAGCGATGCAAGGGGCAAATAAAATGAAACTGATGGCGACCGTTATGCACGCCTTAGCCGATAAGCTGGTCTCGATTGTTGGCGCTCGCCACCGGATTGCCATTGTCGGTGATGAGCACGATGGTGCCTGCGGCCTAAATTACCCGGGCTGGAAACATGCTTATTTAAATATCGTCGATGATACGCTTAATTGGCAAAATGCTATCCCTGCCAGCAGCTTATTAACGGCCGGTAATTACAATCCAATTGATACAGCTGAGCAAATCAACTGCCCCGTATTTATGGCTTACGGTGACCAAGACAAAGGCATTCTCATGGCCGATGTCGAAGCGACCGCCGCTAAGATAACTCGCTGTGAATTATGGAAATTTAACGGCGATCATTTTGATTGCTATGATAATGGCAAGGTTAATCAGCTATGTATCGATAAACAGCTGGCATTTTTAGGCGATCACCTAAGCGCTTAGTTTTAATAAATAATCGGCAGCTGACAAGGACGCCTTAGCGCCCTCACCCATCGATATCACAATTTGCTTGTAAGGCACCGTAGTGACGTCACCACAAGCAAAAATACCGGGCTCTGATGTCTGTCCGTGCTCATCGATAACCACTTCGCCGTAGGGCGTAAGCTCAACCACATCCTTGACAAACTGGCTATTCGGAATCAAACCGATTTGAACAAACACCCCGTCCAAGGCTTGTTGGTGCAACTGTTCCGTTTCACGATCTTGGTATTCAATCGCAGACACCTTGCCGTTAGTGGCAATGATTGCTTGACTAGCAACATTGGTGTTCAGCGAAATGTTATCTCGCAATTTAGCCTGATCGACTAAAATCTTGTCGGCTTTTAATTCCGGTAAAAACTCGAACACCGTCACTGACTTTACAATGCCCGCCAAGTCTAATGCAGCCTCTATGCCCGAGTTACCACCGCCAATAACGGCAACATCCTTACCCTTAAAAAAAGGTCCGTCACAGTGCGGGCAATAGGCAACGCCATTACCAATATTTTCTTTTTCGCCGGGCACGCCCAGTTCCCGCCAGCGCGCACCCGTGGCGATAATAATCGTTTTAGTTTCAATGATTTCACCCGACGACAGGGTGATAGCCTTAACATCGCCTGTGGCAATGCCTGCGACCCGTAAATGTTCCTTTAGAGTCACCTCGTAATCATTCATATGGTTGAGTAAATCACCGGTCAGCTTAGGTCCAGTAGTACTGCTCACTGAGATGAGATTCTCTATGCCCATCGTGTCTTTAACTTGACCGCCAATCGTTTCAGCTACCACGGTCACTTTCAAGCCTTTACGCGCACTGTAGACTGCAGCGCTAATGCCGGCAGGACCACCGCCAATAATTACCACATCTTGCAAGGGCAGTGCTTCTGCGGTTGTTTCATTCAAATAGGGATAAAGCGTTTGTAGCTTGTCGATCATTTTTGCCGTATCAACTTTACCGTTTGCAAATAACTCACCGTTTAAATAAACACTCGGCACTCCTTGTATATCGCGCTGCTCAATTAATTCAGGGTATAGACCGCCATCGATCATTTCGGCGCTGACATTGTCATTGAGCAAGGCAAACTGATGTAAAGCTTGCACAACATCGGGACAATTGTGACAGCTTAAACTAACAAACACTTCAAAGTGTAAGCGTTCTTGAATAGCGGCGACCATGGTCTGAATACCATCATCCAGTTTTAATGCAGTGCCACTACTGCGTAATATTGCGAGTACCAAGGAGTTGAACTCATGGCCACTGGGAATGCCTGAAAAAATGATACCCGTCGACTGGCCATTAACTTCTAAATAAAAACTGACAGGACTTCTTAACACAGAATCACAATCACGCTCATCCAATAACAGTTGGTCACTGACCGCTGCTATCGCCGATAAAAACTCAACTAACTCGTCTCGCTTAGCATGCTCACCGGTTTGTAAAACAAACGTTACCGGCACTTCCATATTAGCGGTATAGCTAGTTAAAGCCTTAATGATGTCGTCTGATAACACTGGATTGCTCATAGGGTCTTCCTAATAAAAAATAAGCGGGAACTACTGCTCCCGCTTAATCGTACAATTAAATTTTACCGACTAAATCTAATGAGGGAGCTAATGTCGCTTCGCCTTCTTTCCATTTTGCTGGGCAAACCTCATCGGGATGTGCGCGCACGTATTGGGCGGCTTTAATTTTACGGACCAAATCGTCTGCATCACGGCCTATACCCTCGGCAGTGACTTCCATCGCCTGAATAACGCCGTCTGGGTCAACGACAAAAGTGCCACGATCGGCAAGACCTTGGCCCTCACGTAGAACTTCAAAGTTACTGGATAGCGTGCCAGTAGGGTCGCCAATCATGGTGTATTTAACCTTGGCAATGGTGTCTGATGATTCATGCCAAGCTTTGTGGGTGAAATGTGTATCTGTTGAGACTGAGTAAACTTCAACATCGCGTGATTGCAGCTCTTCATAATGATCAGCCACATCGCCTAATTCTGTTGGGCAGACAAACGTAAAATCGGCAGGGTAGAAGAAAAATACTGCCCATTTTCCTTTGACGTCCTCATCGGTCACGGTGATAAATTCACCGTCTTTAAATGCGTCAGCGCTGAAGGGTTTAATTGCTGTGTTGACTAATGCCATGGTGCTCTCCTAGGTTGAGGTAATTGTGAATGAGCATACTATACAGAAGCATGATATATTGTTAAATACATTATTATTGATTATTATGTTCGAAAAAATCGAACATAATAATCCTTTGATGGAGCCATTATGATTACGCTCAAGCAATTACACTACGCCTTAGCGGTTGAACAAACCTTGCACTTTAAAAAGGCCGCCGAAGCCTGTTTTGTGTCGCCCTCAACCTTAAGTAATGCCTTGACCGAACTTGAGCAGCAAATTGGGGTTCAAATCTTTGAGCGCGACAACAAAAAAGTCATTGTTACAGCGCTTGGCAAAGCCGTATTAGAAAAAGCGCAAGCCATTAAAATACAAGCTGATGATATTCAGAAACTGGGGGAGAATCAGGACGGTAAGTTAAGTGGCCCTTTAAAGTTAGGCGTTATACCCACCATCGGTCCCTATTTATTGCCCATGGTTTTACCCGCTATCAACCGTGATTACCCACTACTTCAATTAGACATCGTTGAAGATCAGTCAGATGTACTCGTTAACGAAGTGCATCGCGGTGATTTAGACCTCGCTATTTTGGCCCTACCCTTTCCCTTAAACGGCTTGCTATCATTTAGCTTTTGGGAAGAAGATTTTTTCTGGCTTAACCATATCGATAATACGATGGCGCAGCATAATGAAATTTCTGCCTGTGACGTTGAGCCCGCATCAATGATGCTTTTAGAAGATGGACACTGCTTAAAAGACCATGCCCTATTGGCCTGTCAATTATCGGCTGGCGGACATCACAGTATTCGCGCCTCTAGTTTAAATACTTTAGTACAGTTAGTCGCGGGGGAAATGGGCACCACTCTGGTCCCTCAAATGGCAGTAGAGCAGCTACTAAAAGCTAACCCACTACTAAAAAAAGCGCACCTTAACGAGCCTGGCCCACATCGAGAAATTGCCCTTATTATGCGGCCCGGTTATACCGGCATAAAAAATGTCGAGCAGCTTAAAGTATTATTTGAACAGCAACTCAATCAACATTTCTCTACTTAAACCAGTGTTAAATGATTAAAGGATAACTATGTATATTGCCATGAATCGTTTCAAAATAAACCGAGGTCAAGAAGAGGCTTTTGAACATGTGTGGAAAACGCGCGATACGCATTTAGATAAGGTGCCAGGGTTTAGTAATTTTCACTTATTAAAAGCAGACAGTAACGAGGAGTATACCCTTTATACCTCACACAGTACTTGGAACAGCCGAGAAGATTTTACTGCTTGGACAAAATCAGAGGCGTTTCGACAGGCGCATAAAGGCGCCGGCCAAAACCAAGGAATGTATATCGGCCACCCTCAATTCGAAGGCTTCGAAGTGATTATTTAACGCCTTGTGGCTTATATAGATTCCAAGCTATGAAGGCTTGCAATAAAAACGCTGTTAAGCTTCCTCAGATGAATCATGATCATGACTTT
>MDTC01102603.1_pt1 | contig 11127 bp, 9 predicted proteins | sample 811181 | NCBI WGS metagenome assembly MDTC01 (sample SAMN05326644, study PRJNA326480) | marine metagenome | isolation source: seawater | place: Pacific Ocean: North | collected 2011 | reverse complement strand
TTACCAATAAGAGAATCTTGCTTTTGAAGTAATAATTCATTGACCATTTCTGAATTCACAAAATATAGATTATCCCTAATATCAATATCGATATGAAGCTTATTACATATTATTTTTTTCCATTTTTTTTCACTCTCAATTGAGATTAATATAACTGACAAAGTAATAATTACAAAGTATAATATGTTTAGAGCTTTTTTCATGATAATAAATGGGTTTTAATGGGATTTACTAAATCAGATATGTCACCTGCTCCAAGGGTTAATAGTATTTCTATATCTGATAAGAATTCAACTATTGATTCTTTCTTGTAAAGACCCTTTTGCACACATGATATATGACTTAATAACACTTTTGAATTAACTCCTTCAATAGGTAATTCTCTCGCTGGGTATATATCTAGAAGCATTACTCTGTCTGCTGCTGAGAGAGCTTCAGCAAATTGATTCATAAAATCACGAGTGCGAGTAAATAAATGTGGTTGAAACACTATTGTCAGTGACTTATCGGGAAATAGTTCTCTAACTGATTTAATGCAAAGTTCTATTTCTTTTGGATGGTGTGCATAATCGTCAATGTAAACCTTATTTTTTTTGTTAATATGATATTCAAAACGTCTTTTGACTCCAGAAAATGAGGATAATGCTCTTGTAATTCCTTCAATGGAAATACCCTGATTAAATGCCATGGAAAAAGCTCCAATTGCATTTTCTATATTATGAATTCCTTTTATTCTATGCTGAATACCTTTACAAAAACCACCTGGATATATAATATCAAAGTAATATATTCCATCAATAACTTTAATATTTGTTGCAGAAAAATCTGCTGTATCAGAGTTTAATGCATAAGTGTACATTGAACTTATTTTTAAATCTTCTCTTGCGATAATCTGCTTATTTTCAGTTCTTTTAATAAATTCTTTAAAACTAGCTTCAAGATTTGATTGTGCCCCGTAGATATCTAAATGATCTGAATCCATTGAACTAATTAGAGCCCAATTAGGATGAAGTTTTAAAAAAGACCGGTCAAATTCATCAGCTTCCACTACAACTGATGAAGTCGAACCCCCTAAAAAATTAGAATTAAAATCGGTGGCTATACCCCCTAAAAATGCCCAACAATCAATAGAATTATAATGAAGTATATATGCGAGCATTGATGAAATTGTGGTTTTACCATGTGTTCCTGCTATTGCCAAGCAATAAAAATCTTTAGTGATTTCACCTAATACCTGAGATCTTTTACTTAGTAAAAAATTTTTATCTGAAAAATAAGCAAAAAGACGATTCCGTGATGAAATTGCTGGAGTGTAAACTACTAGAGTATCTTTTAATTCGAGAAAAGCAGATGGAATCTGACTTGGAGAATCTTGGTATATAATTTTACATGAGTCTGCCTCTAATGAAAGGCATATTTCCGATCGACTTCTGTCGTATCCTGAAACAAGAATATTATGAGATAAAAAATATCGTGCCAGCGCACTCATTCCTATACCTCCAATGCCTAGAAAGTAAACTCGCTTTATATCTTTCAAATTACTCATCTACAAGATATTCGACTTGGTCTACAATACATTTTGCGGCGCAGTTATAAGCCATTTTTTTACTATTTTTTGATATTTTTTTTTGAAGTGAAATATTATTTATGAGTGAATGTAAAGTCACGAATAATTCTTTTTCAATGTTTTTTTCGTGTACCATCAATGCTGCCGAATTTTCTGTCAATGCAAAAGCATTTTTTGTTTGGTGATCTTCTGCTACATTAGGAGATGGCACTAATATTGATGTTTTACCTAAACAACATATTTCCGATAACGCAATTGCACCTGCTCTTGATATAACTATATCAGCAATTGAAAGCATTACACCCATTTTCTTAATAAAAGGTTGAATATGTCCCCAAGTGCCCAGTATATTTGTCGACTTTTCACATCGCTTGTAATACAATTTACCAGTTTGCCAAATGAGCTGAATCTCATTCTTTTTGAACCAATGAATATTTTTTAAAATTACCTCATTTAATTTCTTCGCCCCCAAGCTACCCCCAACAACTAAAACAATGGGTTTCTCAGAATTTAATCCAAGACGATTTATCTCTATTTCTCTTTTATAAAGATTATTATTAATTTCTGCACGAATCGGATTTCCAGTGAGACATATCTTTTCCTTAGGGAAAAAGCGTTCTAGTCCATTATATGCAACACAGATGGTTTTGGCTCTATATGCTAATAATCGGTTTGTAATACCAGGATACGAGTTTTGCTCCTGAATTAGAGTAGGAATCTGCATAAAACTTGCCATCAATAATACTGGACCACTCGCAAAGCCACCCGTACCTATAACTACCTGAGGTTTATACCTTAACAATATAAAAAATGATTTTATTAGACTTAATGAAAGTTTTACAGGAAATATTATATTTGCTATTGAAAATTTACGTTTAAAACCAGAAATCCAAAGTCCCTTTATTTCGTACCCTGCTACTGGAATTTTTTCCATTTCCATTCGACCTGAAGCTCCCACAAAAAGAAACTCGACATCTGGATATCTTCCTTCAATTTCCTTTGCAATAGACAGAGCTGGAAAAATATGCCCTCCTGTTCCTCCCCCACTAATTAAGACTCTCTTCATCTTCTAATTTTACTTTATTTGGTAAACTATTGCTTACACTTAATATTAGTCCTAACGCAGCACATGTCATCCAAACTGAAGTTCCTCCCGCACTTACTAGAGGGAGAGTCTGACCGGTAACTGGGAGTAATCCCACAGCTACAGACATGTTTATAAAAGCTTGAAAGACAATCGAAAAGCCTAATCCAAGAGTTAAATAAATAGCAAAATGATTATCACTTTTGATAGCTATGTGAAAAACTCTAAATAATAGAAATAAATACAACACAATTACAAATAAACCGCCTACCCTACCGTACTCCTCAATTATAAGAGCATAAATGAAGTCAGAAGATGATTGTGGTAAAAAGTATTTTTGCACACTTTTACCAGGTCCTTGGCCCCAAATACCACCTCGAGCAATTGCATACTTTGCATGGTTTGCCTGGTAATTTCCTTTAGAGTCTTCATCAATAAAAGATTCAATGCGAGAAAACCAAGTAGCCCATCTATTACTTATATCTGGATATATTTTCACAGCCTGATAGAAAGTCATAAGCACAATTAAACCGATTAAAATCATGGTAGCCATATATTTTAGTGGATATCTACCAATAAACATGATAAAGAAACTAATAACAAAAATAATAGCAGAAGTAGAAAAATTAGATGGTAATATGAGTCCACAAATTAAAATAACAGGCCCTATAATAGGCAAAAATGAATGCTTTAATGATGCTAAATATTTTTTGTAATGAACTAAATTCCTAGACAAGACAACAAACAAAGCTAATTTACCTAGCTCAGATGGCTGAAAAGTGAATCCAGCCATATGAATCCAGCGACTAGCATTTTCTCCTCCAATAGTTTGCCCCCCATTAATTGCACAACAAATTAAAAATAATGCAATAATAAATATTATAACAGAACTATTGTAAAAATATTTAAATGGAACATTGGAAAGAGCCCACATCATAATAAAACCCATTGATAAATGAACTAAATGTTTCATTAAAAAAGAAAAAGTATCTCCCTGTCTATATAAAAATGCAAGTTGACTACTTGAGCTGTACACCAAAACAATTGATACAAGTGAAAGTAGAACACTTATAGCCCAGATATATTTATCTCCTTTTATATAATTAATCCACTTCAAACTTATAGCAATCTTATTTGTTTTTTAAATTGTCTACCACGATCCTCGTAATTTTCAAATAAATCGAAACTTGCACAAGCGGGAGATAATAGAACTGTATCACCATTTTCTGCAAATTTATAAGCTGTATTTACAGCTTCTCTCATTGAAGAAACACTCTTTAGTAATTCTATCTCTGGCCCAAAAGTAGAAATGAGTTTTGAATTATCTGTCCCAAGACAGATGATTGCTTTCACTTTTTCTTTTACCAAAGGAAGAAGTTGCCCATAATCGTTTCCCTTGTCTATACCACCACAAATCCAAACTACTGGACTAGTCATACTTTCTAATGCATACCAAACAGCATTTATATTTGTAGCTTTTGAGTCATTAATATAATTTACTCCGTTTACTTTAAATACAGATTCTAAACGATGTTCTATTTTTTCGAAATCAGATAAGCTGTCTCTTATAATATCATTAGATATACCTAATAATTTTGCTGCTATTCCACTTGCCATCGAATTGTAACAATTGTGCTTTCCTTGAAGTGATAATTCGTGAATTGTCATAATTACTTGTTCTGAGTTTATATTAATTTTTATTGACTCCTTATCTATATATGCTCCCTTAGAAACAAATTCATTACCAAATGATATTTTTTTTGCTTTTACCCCGCTCAAATACTTGTGCAATAGATAATCACCTTGCCAGTAGACAAAAAAATCTCCTTGTGTCTGATTTTCAGTAATTCTCAACTTTGCAGCTAAGTATAATTCAATTTGGCCCTTATATCGATCTAAATGATCGGGACTTAAATTCAATAGAACTGATACAAAAGGTTTAAACTGATGTATATCATTTAGTTGAAAACTACTCACCTCCAACACCCAAAAAGATCTATCACTATTTGCTAAGCATCGTGCAAAACTATTTCCAATATTTCCGGCAAGTCCCACATCAAAATTTGCTCTTTTCAATATATGATGTACTAGACTTGCAGTAGTAGTTTTACCATTGGTTCCTGTGATAGCAATCATTTTACCGTTTGTGTGTCTTGATGCAAATTCTATCTCAGATACAATTTCGACACCTTTTTCTCTAGCTCTTCTAAGCAATTCAATGTCTGGAATTCCTGGGCTTAGTATAAGCATCGTTGCATCTAAAAGTTTTGATTCACTATGCTTACCTTGCTCCCATCCTACTCCTAATTCTATCAATTCACTTTTGTATTTTGGTGAAATTTCTCTTGAATCACTAACAAAAACGTCATATCCTTTCTTCTTTGCCAAAATAGCAGCCCCTATTCCACTTTCTCGTGCACCTAGAATTCCTATCATTAGTTATCTTAATTTTAAGGTTACAAAACTCAAAATAGCCAACATAATTCCCACAATCCAAAAGCGTGTTACAATTTTACTTTCATTAATACCTATTTTTTGATAGTGATGATGAATAGGAGACATTAAGAAAATACGTTTACCTACACCGTATTTTCTTTTAGTAAATTTGAAGTATGCTACTTGAAGAATAACAGATAAGTTTTCAATAAGAAAAATACCACACACAATAGGTATAAGTAGTTCTTTTCTGATCGCTATTGCAAAGACTGCTATAATCCCTCCCAATGCTAAGCTTCCGGTATCTCCCATAAAGACCTGAGCAGGATAAGAATTATACCATAGAAACCCCACGCAGGCTCCTACAAAAGAACCGATAAATATCACTAGTTCACCTGAATTAGGGATATACATAATATTTAGATATTCTGCAAAAATGATATTACCAGACACGTATGCAAAAATTGCCATAACTAAGCCAATTATTGCTGAGGAACCTGTCGCTAAGCCATCTATTCCGTCTGTTAGATTAGCTCCATTTGATACAGCTATTACAATAAAAATAACGATTGGAATAAAAATAATCCATACCCAATCTTTTGTATTTTGACCTGTCCAAGAAATTAAAAAACTATAATCAAATTCATTATTTTTAAAAAAAGGCACCGTAGTCATAGTGGACTTCACATCTTGATTGACATATTGTATTTGATTCGATTGTGATGAGTTTAACGTTGTCTCCCTTACTACTACATCCGGATGAAAATAGAGAACTAATCCAACAAGAAGTCCAAGACTTACTTGACCTAAGATTTTGAATTTTCCTGATAAACCTTCTTTATATTTTTTAAATACTTTAATGTAGTCATCGATAAAACCGATAAAACCCATCCAGATAGTAGTAATCATCATCAAAATAACGTAGATATTATCTAGTTTAGCGAATAAAAGGGTAGGAATAAGAATAGAGGCTAATATGATTACCCCTCCCATAGTAGGTGTTCCTGATTTCTCTGATTGTCCCTCCAAACCAAGATCTCTAATCGTTTCTCCTACCTGTTTTCTGGCTAAAAAATCAATAATCCGCTTTCCGAATATTAAAGATATTAAGAGTGAAGAAATTACTGCCATAGAGGCACGAAAAGAGATATACTGAAAGACTCCTGTCCCAGGAAAATTTAATGTTTCATGAAAGTATTGAAATAAATAGTACAACATATATTATTATTTTAAATGCTCTTTTAATACAACCATATCGTCAAATGGTATGCGCTCACCTTTGATTTCTTGAAACTTTTCATGTCCTTTTCCTGCTACTAATAAAACATCGTCCTTTCCACACAAAGCAATTCCTAATTTAATAGCTTCCAATCGATTACTTACACTCAACACTTTTTTTAACTGCTTAGAGGAAAGCTTTTGTTTCATTTGAAGAATAATCGAGTCCACTGACTCTGACCTTGGGTTGTCTGAGGTAAATATGGTTTGGTCTGACAAATCGCATGCAATCTGACCCATCAATGACCTTTTACCCTCATCCCGATTTCCTCCACAACCTATAATACAAATGAGCTTACTTTCATTATTTTTAATATCAATAATGGTCTTAAGAACGTTTTTGAGAGCATCGGGGGTATGAGCGTAATCTACGATAGTTGTAAAGCCACTTCTTGACTTAGTTTGATAAAATCTACCTTCTACAGGAGTTAATGATGAAAGAATTGTAAGAACTTGGGTAGAATCTTCACCTAATTCAATAGCTGATGCATAGCTCAGGAGAAGATTAGCTGCATTAAAAGTCCCAATTAGTTTTGTAAAAACATCTTTACCATCTATAAATAAATGTAAGCCACTAAATTGATTATCAATGATTTTGCAGGTATAATCTGCAGTGGTCCGCAAACCAAAAGTTTTTTTAATTGCATTGCTATTTTGCAACATAGTTTCTCCATGGATATCGTCATTATTTACTATCGCTATGGTCTTAGAAGATAGTCCATCAAAAAACTTTTTCTTAACAAGAATATATTCATCATATGTTTTATGATAATCCAAATGATCTCGGCTAATATTTGTGAAAAGAGCCAAATCAAAGTCAAGTCCATGAATTCTTCCTTGATTTATAGCATGTGAACTTACTTCCATGAAACAATACCTACAACCTTCTTTCCACATATTTGACAACAAATCATTGATTCTCAATGCGTCAGGGGTTGTATGACTGGCTGGGATTGACTTTTCACCAATCTTATATTCAACTGTTGAAATCAACCCTGAATTGTGCCCTAAAATCATAAACAACTTATATAAAAGAGTAGCAACAGTTGTTTTCCCGTTGGTTCCAGTAACACCTATTAGTCTTAATTTTTCTGAAGGATTATTGTGAAAATTTGAGGCAATCAAACCTAGAGCTATAGATGTATCTTTAACATGAACATAAGCTATACCCTTTTGAAAATTTTTAGGCTTCTTATTAAATACAATTGCCACAGCACCAGAATGAATTGCTTCAGAAATAAATGCATGACCATCACATTTGGTTCCTTTCACTGCAACAAAAAGAGTACCTTTTTTAACCTGGCGTGAATCAAAACAAACATGTTCTATTTCATAGTTTAAATCTCCGCTTAACTGCTTTGAATCAATATTAAGTAATATGTCTTTTAGAAGTCTCATGAGGCCAATCGCAATATTACTTTTTGATTCTCAATTATTTGAATACCCTGCTCTATGGATTGACTTTTTACAAGTCCTCTTCCTTGCATCTGAACTTTTAATCCTAAGTTTTCTAAAATATATATAGCATCCATAGCCACCATTCCCTTCACATTTGGCATAGATTTATTTTTAAGTTCTAAAGTTTTATATTCATTGTTTCGACAGTGAATGAGACTTTTACTTTTAAGAGGGTTTGATGGTTTATCTAATACTAGATTTAGAGCATTAATTTCCTCTGATTTACCTATGTATTCATGGATAATATCTCCTTTGAAACGCGGAATTTCTTTAGCAACCTGTGCAAAAAGAGCATCTCTTAATTCACTAAAAACTGGAGCTGCAACTATGTTTCCGTAAAATCCAATTTCTTTTTTTGGTTTGGTAACCACTACAATACAAGAATATCTAGGATTTTGTGAGGGAAAATATCCGACAAAAGAAGCTCGATATTCAGCTCCATATGCCCCATCCTCGGCAATTTTAGCAGTACCAGTCTTACCTGCACAAGAATATTTGTCTGAATAAATATTATTAGCTGTTCCAGATATAACAACTCGTTCTAATAAATCTTTTAAAATATCTATTGTTTTTTCAGAGCATATACTAGGTTTTAAAACTTCAATATCTGTACTTTTAATTATACGTTGACCACTTCGAACCTGATCTACTAATTTTGGTTTTACAAGAATTCCATTGTTCGCAACCGCATTATATAATGCTAATATTTGAAGTGCAGTCATTTCTAACTCATAGCCATAAGCCATCCAAGGTAGACTTACTCCAGACCAAGATGAATCTGTCGTATTTTTAATAAAAGGATGTGCCTCACCAATAAGCTCAAAATCTAATCTCTTGTTGATTCCTAGTTTCGAGAGACGGTCAATGAATTTTTGGGGATTTTCTTTATAATGATCAACTATAATCCTTGCAATACCAATATTTGAAGAAAGCTCAAATGCTTTTCCTACACTTATTCTTCCATGCCCACCCTTTTTGTTGTTCGAGTCCTTCATGGTCCTATCGTAAAAATTGAATACACCATTCTTTGTGTCAACGATTGTTGAAGTATCAATTTTATTTTCTTCAATAGCTACCAACAATGATGCTAACTTAAATGTCGAACCAGGTTCGTAAGCTGATCCGATTGCATGGTTATAATTTTCCGCATATTTACCTTCTTCAGTTCTCTGAAGGCTAGACATAGCTCGAATCGAACCAGTTTGAACATCCATTAATATAACAGATCCATTTTCAGCTTCAAATCTCTCTAAGCTTTTTAGTAGTGCTGTTTGGGCAATATCTTGAATACGAATATCGATAGTAGAATATACATCACATCCAGGAACCGGCTCTAAATCCTGATTATTTGACAAAGGCTTCCAAATACCTCCATTTATTTTTTGCATGAGCTGTTTTCCATTTTTTCCTTTAAGAAACAAGTCATAAGCTCTTTCGATACCTACATCATTTCTTTCTCTATTGTATCCAATAGTTCTATTACAAAGTGGATCAAAAGGATTAGTTCGATTGGTTTGTTGTGTATATACAAATCCTCCTTTATATCGGCCTTCCTTTAAAATAGGAAGTCTCTTTACTTTTTGAAGTTCAGAGTATCTAACTTCTGATTGCAATCGGAAGTATTTCTTTTGTGCAAGTCTAGAATTATGGAGCTTGCTTGCATATTCTTCAGGGGTTCGATCTTTGAAAATTTCAGATAATCCAACAGAAAGATCTCGGTAATTGTTATCAAATAAACTATCTTTTGGCTGAGTAGCATCAATTGCAATAGTGTAAACTGGCATAGAAATCGCTAAAAGCTTTCCATTTGCGTCATAAATATTTCCTCTTGGGGATGGAATCTCCCTCATTTCAATCATCGGGTCATTAATAGCTACTTTATCAGATAAATCCAATTGGACATTACACAATTTTAAAAAAACTGCCATAGCCACTACCATGATTAATGAACTAACCAATAATATTCTAATGAATAAGTCCTTTTTTTTAACCACAACTAATTCTGTTTTTCTATTTTAAATGGAGCATCAATCGAATTAGTTAAGCCTAATCTTTTAACTTCATCTGATACTCTAGTTATTTTACTTAATGATGTGACTTTGGTTCTCATATCTATATGCCTTGAGCGAAGATCTTTTAAAGACTCATTAATTTTACTAATTTGAACTACTTTTTGATCCACTTTATGAGCACTATATATCATCAAAATAGCTAGACTAGAAATGAACAAAACAATCTGCAAGGACTTCTCCATAAAGCTTTGATTCCCCATACTCTTCTTGCATAAGGACTCAAGGCGGGTCTTAAAAACACTATATAATTTATTTAAGTTAGTATTATTCACTTTTATAATTTTTCTGCAACTCTAAGCTTAGCGGTTCTAGCACGATTATTTTTTTGAATTTCATTTTTATCTGGAAGAAGGGGTTTCCGGCTAATTTTTTTAAATCTCAAAAGTTTATTTCCATAAAAATCTTGCTTTAAATCTCCCTCAAAATTTCCTTTATTAATAAAATTTTTAACCAAACGATCTTCAAGAGAGTGATAAGAAATTATCACCAACCTTCCACCGGGTTTAAGTATATCTTGAGCTTGAACTAGCATTTCACATAAGGCATTTAACTCGTCATTTACCTCAATTCTAATTGCTTGAAATACTTTTGCAAAAAATTTATTTTCTCTCATTTTAGGAGCAAAAGGCTTTAATAAATTTATTAGTTCACTAACTTTTTCGATAGGTTTTATCATTCTTTGTTCACAGATAATACGAGCCAAAGTGCCTGGTCTTTTTACTTCTCCGTAGTTTTTTAAAATATGTTTTAAATCTTCTTCCTTGTATTGGTTAAGTACCTTCACAGCACTTAATTCAGAATTTTTATCCATCCGCATATCTAATTTTGATTCGAAACGAATAGAAAACCCCCTATCTGGAATATTAAACTGATATGAAGAAACTCCCAAATCTGCAAGAATTCCGTCAACCTCTTTAATTCTATGAAATCGAAGTGAATTCTTTAGATATCGAAAATTGGCATTTATAAGAGTACAACGATCATCATCAAATTCATTCATTAAGGCATCGTCATCTTGATCAAAAGCGTATAAGTGACCATCTTTTAATTTTGACATTATTCCTTTTGAATGACCTCCTCCTCCAAATGTAACATCCACATAAATGCCTTTAGGCTTAATGAGCAAGCCCTCCAAACATTCATCCAATAAAACTGGATCATGGTAATCACTCATTTGTATTATCTTTTGGATTATCACCCATTACTTCTTCTGCCAATTGAGCAAAACTAGA
>MDTC01094860.1_pt1 | contig 11127 bp, 9 predicted proteins | sample 811181 | NCBI WGS metagenome assembly MDTC01 (sample SAMN05326644, study PRJNA326480) | marine metagenome | isolation source: seawater | place: Pacific Ocean: North | collected 2011 | reverse complement strand
TAAATTAATTTAATATTTATCCACTTACATGTAATTTTATCCACGAATTTTAACTACTTATCCACAATTCAGTATAAAATTTACAAGATAATAATATGATGTATTTATTAACACTAAACAAAATTCAGCATAATAAATACTAGAAAATAAATTACGTAATCTGGAGTGAAAATGAAGAGAAATTTCTTGTCAATTGACGATTGGAATAATAAAACGCATAAAGAATTTTTACTTTTGACCGATAAAATTAAAGGTGGAAAATACAATAAAGTTTTAGATAATAAAAATATTAGCTTAGTTTTTGAAAAAGCTTCTCTAAGAACACGTGTGTCATTTGAAGTGGGAATAAAGAAATTAGGAGGAAATACAATATATCTTAACAATGATGACATAGGATTAGGCAAAAGAGAAAGTGTCACTCATATAGCAAAAAATCTTAACAGATGGGTCGATGGAATTGTCGCAAGAGTATATTTACATTCAACATTAATTAATTTCACTAAAAATACAGACGTCCCTGTAATAAATGCCCTTTCCGACCTGGAACATCCATGCCAAGCATTAGCAGATATGTATACAATCTACAGTCAATTTTCAAAATTCGAAGATATAAATTTTGTATATGTTGGCGATGGAAATAATATTGCATCAAGCTTGTCATTAATTGCAGCAAAATTAGGATTGAATTTTATATACTCATCTCCAAAAAAATATCAAATTCCTGCACAAATTTTTAATAAAGCAAAAGATATAGCGCAAGTAAACGAAACTCAAATGGATTGGATCGAAAACCCAACAGATGCTGTTAAAAATGCAAATATTATATATACAGATAAATGGGTAAGCATGGGAATGGAAAGCGAAGAAAAAATTCGATTGTCTGATTTTAAAGATTATCAAATAAATAAAAAATTGATTTCTAAAGCCAACAAAGAAGTAATGATAATGCATGACATGCCAGCTAAAGAAGGAGAAGAAATAGACTACGGTATTATAGATTCTGATATTTCTTTAGCTTACGAACAAGCAGAAAACAGACTGCACTCACAAACTGCCTTATTATACAAATTATTTTCATAATTGGATGTATTTTGAAAAATTTCACTATCGCGCTTATTGGCAGGCCAAATGTTGGTAAATCTACATTGTTTAACAGATTAATTGGAAAGAAAAAAGCAATCGTTAGCACCATACCTGGCACAACTAGAGACAGAATCACAGGAGAATTAGAAGTAAACAACCAAAAAATAAACGTTACCGATGTGGGTGGATTTACAGAAGATCAGATAGACGAGTTTTCATCAGAAATACAAGAACAAATCGAATATTCATTAAATAATTGTGATCTTATAATAATGATTGCTGACGGGAATGAAGGAATTTCTCCGACAGATAAAAAAATTGCTCAGATAATAAGGAATTCTAATAAGAATTCCTTATTAGTAATTAACAAAATAGACAATATCAAAAAACAATATAATATAAACGAATTTTATGAACTAGGATTCGATGAGATTTTAGGCATAAGTGCATATCATAATCTAAACATAGATTTATTAGTTGATAAAATTATCAAAGAAATGCCTGGCATAGATAACCTGAATTCAAATCAAATAAAAAATCAAATAAAACTTTCAATAGTAGGCAGGCCTAACACAGGAAAATCCACTTTGTTTAACAAACTATATGGAAGCAAGAGATCTATTACTAGCAACATACCTGGGACTACGCGTGATAGCATAGATTATGATATAACTATATCTAATCAAATGTACAATATTGTTGACACTCCAGGGATAAGAAGAAGAGGGAAAATTGATAATTTCATCGAGCAAGTAAGTGTAAGCAAAGCAATTGATTACATCTCTGACTCTGATGTAAGTATCTTATTAATAGATAGTACTGAACCTGCTACTAATCAAGATTCCCAAATAATAAAAACTATTCTAAACTCAACAGACGGAATAATTATAGCTATAAATAAATCAGATCTTATAAAAGAAAACGATTTAAACCAAAATAAAATTGAAAAAAAAATCAGAGAAGAATTTAAATTCTTAAAATTTGCACCTGTTATGTTTATTTCCGGCCTAAATGGAGCAAACTTAAATAAATTATTAAATACAAGTAATAAGATTTACTCAAAATCTAAAGTATTACATCAAGAAAATGATTTAAATAATTTTATAATGAGCAAGGTTGCGCAAAATTTACCTAAAAATAAACCAGGCCAAACACTACATATATACGGAATCACGCAACATAATATATATCCAAATGTTTTTGAATTATCTGTTAACAACCCAAAATATGTTCATTTCTCATATAAAAGGTATTTAGAAAATGTAATTAGAGAAAATTTTGATTATGAAGGTGTTATCATAAAACTGTTTTTTAGAAGTAGGAGAAAAAAATAGAATATTTTATATACATATTAATCGGTTATACAATTGGATCTATTCCTTTTGGGTACATATTAGCTAAAATTCTTTCAAATAAAAATTTACTTGAAATTGGTAGTGGTTCAACAGGCGCTACAAATGTAACTCGTGCACTAGGATTGAAAATTGGAATAGTAGTTTTTTTATTAGATTTTTGTAAAGGCTTTGTTTTAGTCTTAATACTAAGGCAAACAATAGATAACAATCTTCTTATTGCATTTACCGCTTCATCAATTATAATCGGCCACTGTTGGCCAATATTTTTAAAATTTCAAGGAGGAAAAGGTGTAGCTCCCGGAGTTGGTACATTCACTGCATTAGCATACGAAATTGTATTATTACCGACAATAATGTCACTCATATTTATTTATAAGACAAAAACAGCTTCTATAGGATCATTAATAGGAATTATATTTTCATTTGTACCTTTTATAGTACTAATAATTTTGAATATATATGAGATAGAATATTTAATATACTATGTCATCAGTATTTCCGTTATTTTAATTAGACATAAAGAAAACATTAATAGGTTAATAAATAATAATGAAAGATCATTTTAAATTATCTAATATTACTATTGTAGGAAACACAACCTGGGGACAAGCTCTCTCTTATTTAATTCAAAAAAAAAATAAAAAAGTTACCATTCTATGCAGAAATTCTGAAGAAACAAAAAATAGATCGAATAAAATAGAAAAAAATGAATTACTATCTGACAAAATATTATTAAGTGCTAATACTTCACAAATTCTAAGCAAATCAAATCTTTTGATTCTCACATTTCCTTCGCAAACAACTAGGCAAAATTTACAAACTCTCAAACCAAACATCACCCCTGAGCATAATTTTCTTATAGCATCAAAAGGGATAGAAAAATCGACAGGTAAACGTATTTCAGAAATGATTTTAGAAGAGTTACCTAATTCTAAAAAAGAAAACATTGCAGTACTTTCAGGGCCTAATTTAGCTAAAGAAATTTATAACGGAAAATCAACAAGTTCAGTTATAGCTTCAAATAACACATATTTATTTGAAGAGTTAAGAAATATAATCGAATCCAACAATTTCAAAATTTATTCTTCTAAAGATATGATTGGAGTAGAGCTGGGTGGTGCATTAAAAAATGTAGTCACATTAGGGGCTGGAATTTGTGATGGGTTAAATCTAGGCAACAATCTAAAAGGAGCATTCATTAGTATAGCTTTTAGTGAAATAGTTCAAATTGCTACAAAAGCAGGAGCTAATCCAATTACTTTAAGCGGTCTTTCAGGGTTAGGTGACACATTAGCATCTTCTTACAGCTCGCTTAGTAGAAATCGCTCTGCAGGAGAATTGATTGGTAAGAGTGATTCTATAACTAAAATTAACAATGTAATTGAGGGAATAGATACCCTGCATGGCACCAAACAATTAATAAATAAAATTTCACACGATAGTCAATTTATCGATCTGATGATTAAAGTTTGCACACAACAAGCAGATCCAATGCGTTTGATAAAAAATACAATAGGAGAAATTGTATAAAATATTAGCTCAATTGATTAACAAGATTACCAACTGATACTATTGCAGCTGTTTCAGTCCTTAACACCCGACTTCCTAGACTAACACTTATAAAGTTATTCTGAGTAGCAAATAAAATTTCTGATTCATCATAACCAGATACGGGTCCAATAAATATTGAAATATCTGATATTTTATGTTGGTCCAAATAAGATTTGTCAATATTATTCAAATGAAAATCCAACTCAAATTCGTTACAAAATATTTTCAATCCTTTTGCACTTAAGCAAGCTGCCTCAAAATCGATAAGATTTCCAAATTCCATTATTTCTGATCTGAAACTTTGTTCACTTGATTCTAAAATAATGGAATTCCATCTTTCTTTTTTAGTTTCTGAAACAGATTTTATTTTACATTTTTTAGAAATCACAGGAAAAATCTTTTTAACTCCTAATTCCGTTGCTTTTTGTATTATTAGTTCCATTCTCGAAGACTCAACTAAAGATTGGTATAAATAAATATTTGTATTTAATTCACCATCATATTTAAAAACTTCATCAACTACTCCGTAAATTATAGATTTAGAAACATTAGTTAAAACTACTTTATACTCTTTTTTGTCTCCATTAAACAAAAAAATATAATCACCAGTTCTTTTTTTTAATACTCTAAAAATTTGATGAACAAGATGATTTGGCAATTCTATTTTTTGTCCTTGCCTTAATTCTTTATGATAATAAAATCTTAATTGATTATGAATGAATTTATTTTGCTTCATTTTTTAACCATCCTTATGCATCCCCATCCATCTTCTGATTTACTAGATACAATATCAAATGAATTAGAATAAATATTGTTAATCTGAGCTTGATCTTCAGTCTTGAATCCTGAAATGATCAAATTCCCATCTGGATTTAACATTTTATAAATAGTCTTCATATTATTTATCAAAAATAATTTACTTACATTTACATATATTGTGTCAAATAGGAAAGGGGGATTATATTTTTCAAAATCTGACTGAATTAGATCAATCTTTTCCTTAAGTTTATTTAAACAAACATTATAGTTTGCATTAGAGATTGCCATGTCATCACTATCTATCCCTATACATTTAATAGCACCAAAAAACGTAGCTGCAATGCTCAAAATACCAGAGCCTGTACCTATATCTAATACAGTTTTATTTTTGATTTGTTGTAATTCCAACAAGCATAATTTAGTTGTCGGATGTTTCCCCGTTCCAAAACCCAATCCCGGTTTAACAATCATGTTTAAATATGATTCATTAATATTATTTTTTTTATTTTCAGGATGAATAACAATAGACCCTATAGTTAAAGATTCATAAGAATTATCAAAATAATTGTTTAAGGCTTCTTCTGATAACAAGTCAATATTAATCTCTATGTCAGGATCCAAATGCTTTAATAAATTAACACCTATAGAAATATATTCAATTTCTGAGTCAGGGATATCGCCTTCAATGGCCAGTTCGATTTTTGTTCTGCTATGATCATCTTTACTGAATGATGAAAAATATATATTGCCTTTTGAATATTTTGAAAATAATTCTGTAACTGGTTCAACGTATTCATTTAAAGTGTTTACAGATAACACAGTCCATTTTGGATTAGAATTAATATTATTCTCTCTTTAGCTTATGAAAATGTATCTTTAATTTTGTTTTTCAACCAATCAGATACATTTTTTTTCGTGTCATCTTCAGTGATTTGTTGGATTTTTTTATATAATTCAGTTTGTTCTTTATTTAATTTTTTTGGAATTTTTACATTTACAGTCACCAGTTGATCACCACGCTTGTTTTTTTCCCTAACGTCTACAATTCCTTTTCCTCTAATTCTAAATACCTGTCCTGCCTGAGTTCCCGGTGCTATTATTAAGTTTTCTTCTCCTTGGATTGTAGGAATATTGATAGTAGCTCCTAACACCAATGTTGGTATATTTAATTCAATAGTCATTAGAATATTATTTCCCGATCTTTCAAAAATATCATGCTCTTCAACTTTTACTAATACATACAAATCACCATTTTCACCTCTTCCAAGGCCTGGTTCTCCTTCTCCTTGTAATCTAATTTGCATTCCATCATCGATACCTTGGGGAATAGTCACAAATAAATTTTTATTACTTTTAAATCGTCCGGCCCCTTTGCACGTTTGGCAATTAGAGTCATGAGATTCTCCAGTGCCACTACAAGTCTGACAACTTACAACTTGCGTAAATTGGCCAAACATTGTTCTTTGAGCACGCTTGATTTGACCCGTACCATTGCAATTAGAACAACTTTTAGGCTTGCAACTATCGCAAGGAAATAATTTTTCAATGGTAATCCCTTTTTCTCCTCCAAAAACCGCTTCCTCAAATGACAAAGTAATTGGATATTCTAAATCAGCACCTCTATAAGATGCTTTTCTTCCGGAATTTGATTGAGATCCTCCAAAAAAAGCATCGAAAATATCTCCGAAACCTCCAAATCCTTCGAATCCGGCTCCTCCTCCTGATGCTCCCGAAACTCCAGCATGTCCAAATTGGTCATATTTTGAACGTTTATCAGAATCAGAAAGAATTTGATATGCTTCATTTACTTCTTTAAATTTAGATTCTGCGTCCTTTGATTTGTTCCTATCAGGATGGTACTCTAATGCTTTTTTTCTGAATGCAGATTTTATTTGCTCATCAGAAGCACTTTTAGAGACACCTAAAATTTCATAATAATCTCTTTTTTCAGACATATAACAAGAATAATTAAATATATATCTTAAATTATACTAAAAATATCTTAATATCTGAATAAGATTAGAAATGTCTGTTCGTTTAATATGCCCTCAAACATATAAATATAAGCAAAATATTTGATATAATATCAAATATTCCCGGATTAAAATAAAAATGGAAATCACCCTAACAAATTCAAATTCACTTAAAATAATTTCAGGTAATTGCACCTTGATTACCAATCCTTCTTCTTCTGAAGAATATAACATAGGATTATTTAACGATCCTAATACAAGTATCAATAACGACAAGCTTAATGTATATTCTCCAGGGGAATTTGAAATAGACAACTTTTACATCACATCAGTCGGATACAAGACATCAAAAAGTAAAAATAATACAGATGATATGACCGATGACACTAAAGATGATTCCCCTTTGCAACCTTCTCTGATGAATTTCCAAGACGAAAACAGTAATCAAAACAATGTTGATTGCAAATTTCTTAAAAAGGATGACAAAGTTGATACAGAAAATAAAGATAATACTGATACAACAGGAGAGTATTCACTTTATTATATAATTCAGGTTGAAGGAATTAAAATATTAGCACTGGGTGATAAAGTTATCCCCGGCAATCAAAAAAACAAACTATCTTCAGAAAATCCCAAAATTATTCTTACACCCCACACTAATATAAGTACTGTAGAAAATAATAATTTCAATAAATTAGTTACTGACATAGATTACAGAGTTTTAATAATATCAGATATTCAAGATTCATATGACGAAGACCAGCTATACGAAAATAGCAGAATATCATTTGGAGTTAAAGATAAAAGTAATTTAAATAAACTGAATGTAACTTTGAATAACTTACCTAAAGAAAAACGTATAGTACTTCTAAATCAATCTAAATAATTAGGTAGATTTTATTTCCTTGCTCTCTTATACGCTGCAAGCGGTACAAGTAAAATTAACGCAAATGATAACAAACCTGAATAGTTATTATCATTTCTAGCAGATACAAGCGAACATCCAGATCCAGAAGGTTCATTAGAATCGCTTAAATCAGTTACAGGTTGAGTATCTGTTGTTTTTACAGGGGTTTCAACAGGTAATCCTATGAATGCTAAGCTCAACTGTGATGTAACACTGCCTGATTCATATTTTTCTTTAGTTGGTTCAGATTTAACATCATTTAATGTAAAAATGATAGGTTGACCAATATATTTAACATCGCCAGGTGATACAACTAAATTCTGGAAAGTGTTGCCATCTATTAAAGCAGGAGCCGAGATATAATCACCAATTTGTGCTTTTAAAACAGCATCAGATGGAATATTAGCACCAGCTACTACGATAGAACCAGAATATACGGCAGGATAAGCATTTAATTGTTGAGAAGATTGCTTATCAGAAGAAGTGGTATTTTGTGTATTAGAGGAAGATTTTGCCTTACTTTCAGCCGCTAATTTAGCTTTCGCTTCTGCTTCAGCTTTTAAAGCAGCTTCCTTCGCAGCAGCTTCTTCTTTAGCCTTTGCTACAGCGACAGCGGCAGCATCTGCTTCTAATTTAGCTTTCGCTTCTGCTTCAGCTTTTAAAGCAGCTTCCTTCGCAGCAGCATCTGCTTTAGCTTTTGCAGCAGCAGCTTCAAGTTCTGATTTTGAAGGAGGTGCAGTATCAAAATTTAAAGAATATCTAAAAGTTACTTTAGCACTTTGAAAAGGAATAGTTTGATCCGCGTAAGTTTCACATGGAGAATCACCGCACATAAAAGCAAATTTAACATTTTTACCTACAACTACAGGGTCTAATGGGCCAACTGTTAAAGCAATATAATTACCATCTTTAACTATAGTAGATTGAGATGTAAATAAAACAGAATTATCTGTATTTAATATTTGTGCAACTAAAACTTGGTTTTCTGTTGATTTACCATCTTTAGTTGAAACATCACCTGAAAAAACCATTGGTAGAAGTGGTGGTGCTGCCTCAGTGGAACTTAATGTTATATTCATAAAAAATATTAAAGATAATATTACTGGTGTATATTTAATTAATTTTTTGAATATCATTAAGTAATTCTCCTTCTAAAAAGCAGAGACCTCCCATGAGGGAGGTCTCTGCATTATTAAACTATTTAAAGTTTAAATCTAAGTTACGGTACTAATGTACCAGCTTTGGTAGCATACAACCAGTAACCTCGTCCAACTTTAATGTTGGCTGAAGTGTCATCGGATGCATAGCCGGACCAAGTGCCAGCAGCAGTGTCGTATTCGTAAATCTTAGTAACTGTTAATCCAGTTAGGTAAACTTTTACTGTAGCTACGTCAGCGTCATCAGATTTTGATCCGCTTGTATCAACAGCAGCAACCATGTTCCATCCTACACTTACCGGTATTGTTGGAGGTGTTGGAGGTGTGTCACTTCCAGATGCTCCACCTACTAATGCAGGGATAGCAATTTTTAGTGACTGGAAGTCGCTAGACTTAACCCAATAAGCTTTGTGTCCTTCCATGGTTGTTAATGATCCTGCAAAAGCTCCCCAAGCTCCATCTGTTTTCTCTCTCACAGCCACTTTCCAAGCTCCACCTTCGTATGCGTATACAGTTGATACACCGTTCGCTGAACCTATCACTGTATCTATAGCAGTGTCAGATGGGTTGTTTGGTAAGCTGATTAAGTTCCATCCAGCTTTTAAGCCTAATGTAAATTTGGATCTAGCTTTTACAGTAAATTTATTAGTTGTTTCTGTAGATTTGTTACCAGCTGTATCTGTAACTTGAGCTGTCACAGTCCACTGACCAAGTTCCATATCTGCTGTTGGAGCATATATGAATCTCTTATTATCAGCTGAAGTTAAGTCACCGCTAATATCGGTTGTTACTCCACTAGGACTCTTAAGTGTTGCTTTAGTTACTGTCACAGTTGTGTAAGTATCATCTGCATATTCATCATCGTCAGCAATAATGCTTACATATGGTCTAGCCTTTTCAGTGGAAGTTCCACCTGCAGGGTCGAATGTAAGGGTTGGACCAGCATTATCTATTTCAACAACGTTGGATGCATTTGCATAATGATAAGTAACTTTAATGATAGAAGCTGCTGTTAACGCTTGACCTACACACATGTTAACTACTTCAGTTTCACCGAAGTTGAAATTAGTAACAGCGTATTCAGTTGAAGCATCAATGTCAGGACAACCATCAGCACTAGATGTAGCGTCTGCAGCTAATGTTAGCGCAACTCCATCTACTGATATGGATAAGTCATCTCCTAGATCACCATCTGCATCTGCGTCAGCTATAGGCCAGTTAGCTAGTTTAATAGCTAATGCAGCAGAAGCTGATTGGTTAGCAGTGATTTGTGAAGAAACATCTTCGTCAGTTACTTTGGTCATACCAGATACTTTAGAATTGGAAGCTAAGTCCACGTTCTTAATCTGAAGACCGTAAATACCTGTGGTAGTACCGCTAAATGGTGAGTTAGCTTGTTTAACAATGAACTTACCAGTTGTTGGTGTTGTCATTGTTACAGCTGCATTTGTTGAAGCAACTGATGTAGTGTTACCACCTGTAATCTTAATTATAGTATTAGAACCACTAAGTTTTTCGGTTGAAGTCCATGTTAATGTTGTAACTTCCGCTGCATCTAATAAGTCTGCAAGCGTACCAGTAGTAATAGTTAATAGTTCGTTTGAAATTTCAGGTTTCTGTGAGTCTGTAGCAGTTACAGTGTCAGCAACAGGATATGTTGTTGCACTTGTAGAAGCTTTCAAAGCATTACCTGCTAAGTCAGAAACACTACCAACCATTTCAATTTTTGGTTTTGCGTCAGGTTGTAAATTGTTACCCATAGTTAGGTATACAAATTCATTCTTTTCACAAGTACCGCTTGCGCCTGATAGACAGGTTGAAGCACTACTGTTTTTACCACCTAATACTAATGAAGCAGGTTTAACATCATCAACTTCGAAGTCATCTACTGTAACAGTAGCTGGATCTAGTGATTCGTTAAATGTTACCTTAATAGTATTTTTAATTGCATCTCCAGTAGTTTTGTCAACTAAGTTAGTTGAATCCCACCATGTACCTGTTGTTGCTGCAGTCATATCAGGAGCAACAGAGTCAATTCTGAAGTTAGCGCTTGTTGTGGTTAATGTTTTTGTATTACCAGCTTTGTCTGTAGCAACGATAGTAAAGTAAGATTCTTTACCGTGTGAGTTACCGCTAGACTGTAAGGTTGTGGTATCTAAACCAAAACCACCACCATTTCTGTCGGCACAATCAGCACCTGCAGAATATGTTGGATTAGCGGACCACTTTGTACCAGCGGCTGCTATAGATAGGCTAATTTTCATTTCTGTTGAACTAACAGATGTAAACGTTAGCTCAGAGTCTGAAACTGTACAGTCATCATTGTGTGCATTTTCACCCAT
>MDTC01073002.1_pt1 | contig 11127 bp, 16 predicted proteins | sample 811181 | NCBI WGS metagenome assembly MDTC01 (sample SAMN05326644, study PRJNA326480) | marine metagenome | isolation source: seawater | place: Pacific Ocean: North | collected 2011 | reverse complement strand
TTTCCAGAATTCTTTTTTGTTGTGCGCCTTTTGGTACGCGAGTGCCCAGATGAGTCTTCCGAGATTGACCGCATGAGCTCTGCATAGCCCGAAACCTGATAGTTCTTGAAGCGCCGCCATAGCTTCTTGCTTACGCGGATTATTACCGAGCCTTTCAACAAATTCCAAAATCTTTTCATCATTCTTTTTTGCAAATGCTCTCCTATACATATCGGCTTCATACATATCTACACCGATGATATTACTTATTATATTAATAGCGTCATCTTCGAATACAATACTATCTTGTACTACTTCTTGTGACCAGTCTTGGAACATAGCGGCCTTCTGTCTACCACTTAGTGCTACAGGTCTGATCATCGCTGTAGCAAATACACAGTCTTCCATGCTGGTGGGTTGTATAGCACGGAATAAACGCCGCATAGCAGGCGATTCTCCTTGGGTCACACCCAACACATCCCCTCTGGCCAATAAGGCGCTTGTACGGGCGTCTGTGTGCGGATAATCGGCCAATTTAGTGTCTGGATCAATGTCCATTAGTTGTGATAATCCACGGTTTGCTAGTATATCTACTTTGAGATGTTCTAAGTCTTCTACTTCGTGTTTGTCAAGTAGGATTTGGTTGTCTTGTGATATTAATGATTTTGGTAATTGCCTTGTAAACATTACGATGCCTCCACAGTGTTTTGATATTGCTCTTTTCTTACCTAGTAACTTACGTTCAATACGTTTGGCTTCTTTTGAGTCAACGCCAACGCTTTCGTAAGTAAAGTTACGTGGAAGATTACCTGTGGCACCTAAACGTTTAGCCGCTTCTCGTCTTGCGGATTTTTCTTTGTAGGTGACGTAGTTGCTTAGTCGTGCAGTCTTACCTGGCCATTTGCGGAATATCCTTTCCATGACTTCCGTCTGTCGATGATGTTCAAAGTCTATGTCCACATCTGGTAGATCGTCCCTCAAAGGGTTCATGAACCGTGCCACAGGTATGTTCCACTTGATTGGGTCTACATCTGTAATACCCAACAAGTAGCATACAAGACTTGAACCAGCAGATCCTCTAGTCATATGAGTAAGGTCTGTGGTTAGGTCAATTATGTCACAAATTTGAAGGAAGTAATCAGTGAAACGCTGGTTAAGGATGAGCTCAAATTCTTCTGCCAGGCGAGTTTGATAAATGTCTCCGGGTGGGATAGGCCTTTTAAATCTGTCTAATAGCCTCTGTATGTTTTCTAAATCTGTTGCCATTTATAGCCTCTTCATTGTCTTGTTATGCCTAACGTTATTTCTAACGCAAGTTATTTAGCAAGACGAACAGGCACCACATGTGGAAATTTGATTGGAAAAAGTGTAGCATATTTTGAATCAGGATCGTCTATATCAACATAGATATCGCATCTACAAAATCTATCTGCGGTTTGACTTTGGCTATGAACTAGTTTCCATGTCCATTCACGCAGTTCAACTTCTTTGTATAGATCCTCGCCTACTTCTCTACGAACCCATAGTTGTTCTGCTTTTAGGCCTTTATGACTCCATTTGAAATCACACTGTCCTACATAGTATCTCATTTATACTCAAAGTTTTGTGTGTTAGGATTGTGCTTGATTAGTTTTGCTCCGTTGCGAATATGAAAATGAGTAGCCATAGGAGTCAAGGGAGATAGTGTGACAACACGTTTGATATTTTCATTTTGTTTTACATGTTTATATAATTTGTGTATTATTTCTCTACCTGCTCCTCTTTTACGAGACCAAACTGTATAAGCAACAGCAACATTAGCATCATCTTTCATGTGTGCATTCTGACTCATTAGATCTAGTTCTCTTACACTTTCAGGTACATCATTAGTGTATGCTACACAAACAATACCTTCAATATTATCTTCATATTTCAATCCAAATATTTGTCTACCATATTCTTTACGCCAGTCTAATGTAAGTTCAGGACGTACTGGATCTTCTGTTACATCTATATCTTCTAATATAACTAACTCAGTTCCCTTTACCCATTTGAAAAAATCATCTAACTTTTTTTGAAATATTTGCATATACTACTCTGTACCTAAGTTGTTTAAGAATTGTTTAAGTTTAGTTGAATCAGTATCAGCTTTAATTTTGCCTACTGTATCACCTTCACTTGGATCTTCTTTTACTTCATCTGCACTAAGTGGACCAGATGTTCTCTTGAGTTGATCGTATATAGTTGACTTACGCTTATCAAATTCTTTATATTCATCTTCATCGCCTAAGTCTCTAATACGCAAACTATCAACATCAAATTCTAAATCAATCTTTTGACCTACACCCGAACTACTTCTAGTTTTCATTAACTGTATTTGATATCTACCACGTTCACGCATAGCACGACTTGTAAAGATACCAATCAAGTTGTCAGCAGTATTAATTTTAGATATACCACCACTGATGTGCGAATGATCAAATTCAATTTCTTCAACACTACTTCTATTCAACTGAGATGCTGTAACAAAGATACAGTTTAGTTCCATAGACAAGTTACGCAGTTCTTCTGATACATATTTGTCTTTTACAAACAAGTTCTCTGCACTAATTTTAGTTGCAATAGGACTCATCAAATCTAAATAATCTACAAGCACAACATCAATTTTACGTCCTGTTTTAATCTCGTACTCTTTAATATATGCACGTAAGTCATTTGCATTTTTACCTGTTGGCATATACTTAACTTGGAATGCACCACTCTTCTTGCCAATTAACTTAACTTTCATTTCAACATCTTCAATGCTCTTGAAAATATCTCTGCTAGGAATGTCAGTAGTCATACTATCAAGTCTCATACTAACTAAGTTCTCTGAAAGTTCAAATGTCAAGTACAACACATTCATTCCTGCTTCACACCAGTTTACACCCATGTTAGCCAAAAACAAACTCTTACCAGATCCACTACCACCTGCAAAGATGTTTAGCTCTCCTCTGTTGAATCCACCAAATAGTTTCTTATCTAAACTTGGCCAGCCTGTGCTTACTTGTCCATTCTTATCTTTAATTGCTTCTAGTCTTGCTCTTGGATCAGCAAAGTAATCTGTACCTAAATCTTTTTGCAATCCAATCTGTACAGCCTGTTTAACTAGATCCTCACAAGCACCATATTGACCTTTTTCTAATAAGTCTGCACTTGTTAAGATTGCTTTTTCTAATGCTTTGTGTTTACTAAACGTTTCAAATTCTTGCAGTAACCAATCATAATGATTCTCTGCTAGTTCGCCCGGACTTTTTAAGTTACTATCAGTTGCCGCATTGATCATATCAAATGTAGGCATAGCATTGTGTTCTTCAACATATGCTTTTAAAAACTTTGCAGGCTCCTGTAGTTTTCTATCAAAACTATTTGGATCAAATACACCCTGACATCTTACAAAGCTCTCTGCATCTGTAAGAAACATTTCAAGATATACCTTTTGTATATCATAACCATAATCTGTATTTTGTCTGCTCATACGTATATTATACTTTCTTATACCATGCTTTGTCAAGTGAAACTATTTTCGTTTTTGTGTGTGCTAGTACAGCACCTATACATGACCCTGGATCGCCTGGATTCTTGGGTACATGTACACTTTCCCAATTATGTCTAATCTTGTCTACACCCTGCTTGTTTAGAGCACCACCCCCTGCTAATGCAAGGTGATGACTGTCTGTATCACTAAAAGCCTTATAGCTTAATTGTCTTAGGGTCTCTTCAAATATCATTTGGGTAGATGCCGCAATGTCATTCATGTCTTGTTCAGTACACAGATCAGGTCTCCACCACATACATCCTCTATGTAAATTTTCTTTTGAGTTGAACATACGTCCTGTACCATGTCCTAATAGGTCCCTCTGGATATTAGTATACAGCCTTATAGGGTCACCTTTGTTTGCCATATCAGCAATCATATACTCGTCACGTTGTGGTTCTAATCCTACACGTTGGGTCATAGCACTATAAAACAATCCAATGCTATGCGGATAACGTTGGGTGTATATCTTTTTAAGATTGTTGTCCTTGCCATGCCACATGGTTAAGGTTTCGAACTCACCAATACTATCCAAACATATTACAGCACAGTTGTCATAGGGTTGTGTATAATATGCATACGCCGCATGACTTAAATGATGTGTAGTATATGTAATAGGTGCAGTAATATCCCAACGTGCTAGATATTCTTTAATATTATTTTCTTTATACAGCCATCCTTGTCCTGCCCACCACTGTCGTAGTGTTTTTAACATAGGACGTTCATACCAATAAATTTGTTGCGGAGGCCCGTAGCTTTGTAATGCTACACTAATTTGTGTCCAGTTTGGATCTGGATCATGAGGTACATCTGAAAAATCTTTTGCAAGACTAGCCCATAACAATTTGTTGTCATCAAAGACAGCAAGACTAGCATCATGGCTGTTTCCTACCATACCCCATTTAATCATTTATTATTCTCCATATTTGTCTATTGCAATTTGCATTAACCTGTATGGCAAACTGCACACAAAAATGTATGCAGGCCAAAATAACAAATTGTAAATTATAATTTCCATCATGTGTTAAATTTTTTCCATAACGAGTGCAGTACATAAAACCATAAACCATTTATACTTGGTTCAATTAGTGCAACTGCACCTGCTTCCCAAAGTGATGCGCCAGTCATTACACTAACAACCGTCATAGCAATTACAATGTGTCCTAACGTATAAATTACTGCTAGTACAACACTGTTTCCTTTAAGAAGTCTTTTTAGTAATTCAAATATACCTATTTGAAACTCTGTCTTCATTTGTATCACCGTAGTCCTTTACTTGTAAATGAACGGATCCCTTTTCTTAAGTTCTTCCATTCGTTTTTTAAAAGCCTTATGCTCTTGATAACGTCTATAAGGAGTTGTTAACCACTCCCAAAACTTTTTTAAATAAACCATTTTTTTGCTCTCAATCTTATTTTTAACGGAGACTCTTCTGCCGCTACAACTATGCTGTGTAGTACATATAGTCTACCGTATTTACGTACTGCTTCGCTTATGTCAGTGATATCCTGACTCCACTCAGGCATGCTTACTTGCCAACCAAGTTCTATTGCACGTTCTACTAGTTTGCTACCAGCCTTATCTCTATCTGGTATAACAATAATATCACGCTGTAGTTTATTCATGAGCAAGGCCTGTTGATCAGATACTTCACTGCCGCCTAACGCACAACCGTCAATGTGCAGTGCATCTATCTGTCCTTCACATAAGATAGCAAAGACTTTGCTTGGACGCTGTTCATCTAATCCGTACACAAACCCTGGTTGCACTTCTGTTAAGTACTTTGGCTTTTTGTCTGGGACTACACTACGAGCTGTCCAACCAACTACTCTTCCTTCATAATAAAAAGGAATAATTAGTCTATCTCTATATCCTAGTTCAGGTGTCCAATAGTAATCTGTATCATCAATATACAGATCTCTATCTCTCATGTATTCAAAAATCTTAACAAGATTCTTGTCCATACCTCCCGGCTCTAATGCACAATAGTCTGCCCAGTCTTGCAGTTTACGTGCTGATTCGGGTAATGGTACAGTATTGAACGTAGGTAGTTGAGCTGTCCTTTCCTGTACTTCTACACCTTCATTTTCTCGCATAACATCAAGTGCTACCTTGTTAATTGCATCGTCAGGTGTTCCCATCCATTGCAATAACCTACGCATCTTGTGAGAGAATGGACGTCCAGGTTGCCAGCTCGCTTTGAAGCCGCAATTAAAACAATGATAACTTATGCCATCGTCATTTTGTATTACTCCACCTCTACCACGAGTGTCTGCACTATGTCCATTGTGATGGCAACATGGTGCATTAAATGACGTCCATCCAGAAGGAGTAGTCTTCCGCTTGTGCGGAATGTATGTCAGAACTGTTTCAACTACTACACTCATAGTAATATAATACTACCTTAGAGCGAGATTGTCAACTAATTTCTTATCAAAATCTTTGAAATATTGGTTGGATCCGTTGTGGTTCTAAATCTAATGTACTGATATACACCATTAAAATTAGCATCAACAGGCATAGTTTCATTTGCCAGGGAAACTGTAGCAACCTTTGTCCAAGGCATTCCTACTGATACAGTGTTTGACAATGATGCTTCTATTTCAACATCGCCAGTAAAATTAGAACTATATACTGCCACTGTATGTAATGCACTGTTTCCGTTTTTACCTGGCTCAGCATCTAGAGCTTGTGTTGTCCATTCATCTGTACCACCTGTGTTTTGTGTAAACACACTCACGCTTTTGCTTTCTTTTGCTCCTGGAAATGCTTCACTACTAATTTTTGCATAGCCATTGTTTGCTAGATTACTATGACTATAAGTAAGAGTTTTATTACCGTTAGCATCTATAAGATATAATGTGTACGTTAAGAATTGGTCTTTTAGATCTATAATATCACTTTCACCTACAACTACAGTACATAGGCCTGTAATTGTAGCACTTGCTGTTGCTTGTTTATCTAATACTTGGTCACCGTCTTCATCGAATGCTACAAATCTTATTGTATATCCTGTTAGTGACTTTCCTTTTTGATCAGCATTAACTATTTTAAATTCTAAGTTATTGTCAATGCCTCTATATATGTTAAGTTCTTTTGTGTACACTGGTTTAAACTCCGTTGCGAACCCTGCGTCATTAACTACGACAGTGGTTCTGTTATTGACTAAATATCTTGGTATAAGTTGCATACTATATTTATCGGAAACTATGTTATTAAAAGATATTGAAAAAAACTTTCCTTATATATCCGTTGTTCAATATGGCGGACAGGAATATGTAGGAATAATTATAAACCAAGATCAGTTTGTTACATCTATGTACGTGTACACTGATCTTAAGACTGATTTAGAACGTAAAAGATTTTTAGAACTAGGGGATACTTGGTGGTGGGAATCAAATAGATTAATTCCTATCAATATATTCTTACGTAAAGATGTTGAACCATTTAAATACTGTATAGTTACTATGAACAGTAAAGATGTTAAAGTAACTATTGGTCCTACAGTAAATTTAAATAATATGTCAATAAAACGTATTAAGAGGAAAAACGTTCAGTTAGTTAAGAAGCCTCGTAATTAAGACTTTCACAAATTAAATTCATATGCACAACAACACTTACAGCGTATGCATATGCATGAGCTTTCTTAAAAAAGTATTCACCGCTTTTTGGTTTTGTCCACACTTCTTTTTCTATCTCTTTCCAACCCTTGTTTGCTAAGTGTCTTTTGGCTGGACGTATGATTGCTAGTGTTGCCGCCAGTTGAGACACCGATGTAGGTTTCAATTGTTTCAAGAGACTGTCGTGCCCGCTTAGATGAAAAACTTGATCGACGAATTCTTTGTGCTCCAGTAGTTGCCATAATGGTTCCTTTCTCATTAAACTCTCTAAATGTTTCTCATCTTTTACGTCTTGATATATAGAAACATTTAGGAAATCTAATTTAAAATATCCTCGATCTTCAGCAGTTTCATAATCTATTGTAGATAGTTTATCTACAGGGTTGTGCGGAATCTCAGTAACATAAACACCAGTGTTGTGCTTTTTACCTGTGTCAAGTTTTGCCACACGGTGTTCAATCTTGTCTAATATCTTTTTTCTATCTGCAAAATCTATATCAATATCAGGCATTGTAAAACTCTGGTATGTTTGGTGTTTCGATTATAATATAGGTATAACCTTCAATATGATCTTGTTTACCTAGTGCTGAAATAATTTTTGCCTTACGTCTTTCAGCATCATATGGATTCTCATCATCAGTATCTGAAGAGCATCTCACAAACACACATACTTGACCCGTTTCTTTAAATAGTTTTTCAAACTGCTCATAATGATCGTCTGTCCAATCATTTACATATAACGTTGCAGTTTTATTATTCCAACTAAACATTCTTAAATTTTTTTGCTTTCTTTGTTGCCATGTCCCATTTTAATTTGCTTACACGATCTTTAAATGTAATACCTTGTAAATGATCCCATTCATGTAAAAAACACTTAGCACTATAACCTTCAATTTTTGCTTGCTTCTTTTCTAAGTTTTCATCATACCATTCAGCAAGTATTTCTTTTGGACGCTGTACTTTTACATATATGCCAGGGAAACTCAAACAACCTTCAATGTCTAGTACAGTTTCTTTTGTGTGTTGTAGTATTGTTGGATTAATACAAATTGTGCTGTTCTCTATTTTGTCACCCATTACAAATACTTGTCCATCGTATTCTACTTGGTTTGCTGAAAGTCCAATACCGTGATTATCTAACATAACTTGCACCATATTGTCTTTTAATTCTTTTGGATCAACTGGAGGATTATCAATGTCAAAAGGTTTTACTTGCTTTTCTAAAAAAGCATTTGGGTGATATATTAAGTTCATAAAATACTTTCCTTTGCAACATCTTTAACAAGTTGCACATCATTAGGCAGTCTCTTAAAACGCAATGCCCAATGTTCTGGGTTAATAACATGATAAACCATTTCTAGTTGTTCATCATTAAATTTACTTAGCATCTCCTTGCCTGTCTTACAATTCAACACGAGCCAAGGACTTATCTTGCCATCTTTAATATGCCACACTGCCCTATTCAAACTTACGTAATTAAAGTAATGATTCCATGCCGCAGGTTCATTTTCTTCTGCCCATTCCATCATTGTTTGTACACTACGTTCTAATGCAGTTGTAACATCTTCTTTCAATATAAAGTTAAGTACGTACTTTTCATACAGTTCATCTTTACACCAATGATCAAGTTTTACTCCGCTTGTTACGACATAATCAATATAACGCTCAGGATATAGAGGGCGCACATTATTGATAAACGAACCAAACTTGACGAAAGCATTGTAGTACTGCGAGTTACAAAAGTCTTCATATGTTTTTTCTTTCTTAGCACCTGCACTTAATTTATAAAAACGTTGGAATGCATAGTGTCCAAAACGTACACGTTTCTCATCTTTTTGTAAGTGTCTACGTTTCTTTTCACACATATGCGCCAAGAGTGTTTTTTCTCTTGTATAACCTTTATTACAATATTCGCAAACGAATGGTTTATCTTCCGACGGCATGGGTGCGTAAGTATCCTTTCTCTTGCATTTTAAGGTTAATGTATCTCCAGTCACTAATATCATCTAATTCTTTCTCTACATCTTTTACATATTGTAACATCTTTTGTGTAATTGTAAAGCCCGAAGATTCCAAATACTTCAAATGATGTGCAGGTGTCCAATGATGATCTTCATCTTTTAGCATTTGATTCGGACGTACTTTAATAAATCTACGCTTAGGGATATCAAATGTATCCATTATATTAAGTGGCTGTAAGTTACCAGGCTTGTAATCAGGAGCAATAAGTTCATAATCAACAGACTTACTTTCAAAATAATTTTTTATAAGTTTGATATAGTTTTCAGTTTGCCATGTATAACTATCTTCATCAAATGCATATCTTGTAATAGTTTGCTGTACCTGGTCATTTAGATTTGCTAAATTTCCTCCTTGATACCAACCATCACCTTTACGATGGAAATCAAATCTAGACGGATACGTCCATTGCACAATAACCTTATCGCCTTGTTTGTATTGATCAGCTATTTCAACACATCTATGGAATATAGCAAAGTTACCTATACCACTGGATCCCCAATTTTCATATTCATCATATTCTTGGCTTAAGATGTCTGCCCAAGTAGGCCAAACATACCATGTATGCGAACATCCTATTACACTTAGTTTCATATCTTTATTTCTATGTTATATTCTTCTGCTACTTGTTTTAATTCTTTTTTAGAATACATACTTGCTAACATTTCAACTTCATTCTGTTTCATGTTAGGAAAAATTTGTTGAAATAATTTTATACCCGCGACACTACCATCTGTATTTTTCTTTTTGAATCCTATCCAAGGATGATATTCAATTTTACCTGTGTTGCCTGATTGACACAAAAGTTGCCACTGTAGTTTTGGATGCTTGCTGACTTCCATGTAATTTTTATTATAGTACTCATTTGTTTTGAATATTGCAAGCTCTTGTTTTTCTCTATTGCCGCTTACACTGCTTACATATCTATTCAGCAACCAAAAGCTGACTTGCTTGCGTTCATCATCTGAAAGTTCGTCCCATACATTTGCCGCACCCATATCAATTGCGGCTAGTATATCTTTTATTGGCAGTTTTTGCTGTGCCATTTGTCTACATCCTCTGGTGCGTTTATTTCTATACCATTAAAGTATACACTCGAACAGCCCATTTGCCAACCATTTTTTAACCAACGCAGTTGTTCTAATTTTTCAACTTGTTCTTCTTGTTCTACTTCATATGTATGATAAAATTCAAGAGGATTACGTTTGTATCCATAAACACCTAAGTGCCACTCACCATATCCTGTCATGCCTCTTCCAAACCATAGAGCTTGATCACCTGCACGTACCATCTTTACACTATTAGGATCGTTTTGCATCTCTGCTGGCATCTCAGTATACACAGTGCTTAGTGGATAATGTTTAAGCCATTCAAATGCTCTTTCAATCATTTGCTTAGTTACATCTGGCATATCACCTTGCACATTTACAATACGTTTATAGTCTGCTAATACACTAAACTTATTAATTGCACCAGCACATCTTTCAGTGCCGTTGTCATATTCTTCATGATCCAAAATACAGTTAGGACCTATTAGATTATAAATGCGTTGGTCATCTGTAAGTACAAAAGTATCTATGCCTGTTGATTTACAAGTATCGTATACTCGTTTAATCATAGGCACTCCATCTAATTCAATAAGTGGCTTACCTGGAAAACGTGTGCTACCGTATCTAGCCGGTATAAGAATAACGGACGATGTCATCTACTAACTCCTCAAATTTATCTAGTGGAACCATGTTAGGTCCATCACTTGGTGCATTATCGGGATCAGCATGAGTTTCTAAGAAGAAGTTTTTGATTCCGAGCGCCGCTCCGGCTCGTGCCAATCCTGCCACGTAAGCTCGGTTGCCACCAGATGATCCACCCAGACCACCAGGTTTCTGAACGCTGTGTGTAACGTCAAAAACAATATCGGCATCAATATTATTAAGCATATAATCAAGTCCTGTA
>MDTC01162474.1_pt1 | contig 11128 bp, 14 predicted proteins | sample 811181 | NCBI WGS metagenome assembly MDTC01 (sample SAMN05326644, study PRJNA326480) | marine metagenome | isolation source: seawater | place: Pacific Ocean: North | collected 2011 | reverse complement strand
GGTTGCACATATCCATGAAAGCATCTAGTGAACCTGACCAATACCATTCTGTCATTGTAGACTGAGGTAACACCATACGTGCTTGCTCTGGGCATACTCTTGTAGCAATGGCATCATAGTAAACATCAAGGGCATTGATACATTGGATACGATAAAAATGGTCTACGGTTTGATCACTCCTTGTTGTCATCTGAGTTATAAAACCTTCACTACCCTGCTTCTTGTCCTTACTGCGCCCACGCCACTTTTCGGGGTGATAGAACTCAGGCTCGTCATCCACATACCTACGACTAATTTCATTCCATCGTAGAAACTTATGCTTGACCAACTGCCTAGCTACAAAGATAGGAGCCTTGACATGAAAGGATGCAAAGGCATGACCAAAGGGTGACATATGTTTATGCTTGGCTAGGTACTTGATCAGTTTAGCATCCTTGTCTTTTAGTTTAGGTGGACCCCACTGATCACTCGTATCCATCTCACTCTTCTTGCCAAATGACACCCTAGCTGCATTAGCAACACTCAGGTCTGATCCCATGTGGTCTATGTATGTTACTTTAATCATGTTTAACCTTCCTTTTTCTTGTCTTACCATCTGGTGAGTATGTCCAAAGGTAACTTCCATCTAAGTCATTGTTGTCAGAGTTATACCATGCCCACCTAATACAGTTCCACACATTATAACTTGTGTGGTAGTACCAAGGGAAACAAAACTCATGTCTTTTTTCTCTCAGTTTAAGGTACCAAAGGTAAAACAGTTTTAATCTTTCACCGTATATTTTTATCATCAGTCATGCTCTCCGTTATTACGTCTGCCATTATAACCATCGACACGTCTAGCAAAATCAGATAGCATCTTTGGATTTCTATTAGCGGTATCAAATGTACCAACTGTGATAGCTATTGCAGCCAACAATAACACATGCGCTATTGCTGTTAGTCCAAACACAACATAGCTACCCAAGAAAATACTAAACACAATGCACCACATCCATGCAAGTATCTGTAAGATTAAGTGACGTGCATTGTTGTCAGGTATATTCTTTAGTGGACTTCTATCTGAATCCATTATTAGTGTCCACGTATCGTATATGTGGTGTCTCATTTACCTGTTCCCATCCATAATTTTAATTGTGCCCTTAGCTTGTGGTTTTTCTCATTCATTTTCTTAGCTTCCCTTTCCCAGTAGTCAGCCTCACGTTTAAGAATCTCGTAGCTTTCACGCAGTTTCTCATTCTCTTTCTGCACTCTTTTTAATTTAGTCATTAACTCTCCGTACTCGTCATACATCTTCATAAATTGGTCACGACTTATCATTTTTTTCTCCTTTACTGCCAGCACTAGATCAAATTCCCACGTAGGAGTCAACAAAATTCCCACGTAGGGTACAAATTCCCACGTAGGGGTGGCAAAAATGTCACACTAAATTCCCACGTAGGGGCCAAATTCCCACGGAGGGCTTTCCATTGTAGGGCTATTAGTAATGCCCGGCCTAAGAGTATTAGTATGACTCTTAGTATTAGTCTGAGTAATAGTCCTGGTTTTAATAAGACAAAGAAAAAGACCCTGAGTATTACTCAGAGCCTTAGTATTAATAATTGTATGAGTATTTAATAAGGTAATAGTCTGACTAATAGTCCGGCTTTTTTTGCTTTGGCTAACTCTGACTCAGCCTCTGACTTTTTACGGAAAGATTTATGACAGACCAACTCGCCAGATTGGTCATAGAATGTTAAGCGATAGTAATAATAGTTATTCATCTTAGTTTCCTTTCTTTCTAAGATACGTGTGTGGTATATAACAATTACTAATAGGACAATGTCCTAGATTTGGGACAGGGACCGACCAAATAATATCAGCTATTAGTTGATTAACCTCCCTGTCAAAATCCTTTTCGGTCTGTTCCCGAGCTATTACTGTGTCTAAGTGTTCCAGCCAGCTTGTGTCTATATCTGTTTTGCTCATAGTATACCTCGTAATTGGACTATTTTCACCCAGAAAGGCCCACCCAGCGTTTCAATTCTGAGCGGACCCTATGAGGTCTGTTATGATACTAGGGTATTACCAGTAGGTAACACGCCGCATCTTAGGGTCTACAAGGTCTAGCTCTTGTATGAGGTCATCATAGGTAATGTTATTAGCATCTAGCCAGTCTGCTATCTGGGCAGGGTATTCTCGGAGCAGGTCTGTAAGGTCGTCCCGTTCGTCACGTTCTGAGCTACCTATCTGAGCAGGGTACACGTCATCGAAAAAGACAGAGGTATTGTATTGCCTATTAAGACGAGTCCAGTCACTGTCCCAGCCGCCACGTTCGTACTTGTATTCTGAGACAGACGGGTCACGAGATATGACTAGCTGAGACCAGTCTGCGGCTACAAGAGCATCTCTGAGTTGCTTGAGATAGTATAGGTCTTGATGCTCGTTCTTAGTGTGTTGGCCGTAATAGCCTACAGACAGATTAGTACACTCTGAGACATCAGAGGCATATTCGTTGCTATCTGTATAAGCGCCGGTATCGTCTGGACGCAGATGTAGGTCTAAGATCTTTGCTAATGATACGGCAAAGGCATCTGAGCAAGTACGCAAACCCATCTGATGCGTAATAATACTTTCCGTACCCTTACGGTCGAACGATATTACGGCATTTAGTCTTTGTAACCATCTAGGATTACGTCCGACAATGTATCTGGAACCTAGGCAACCGATCTCTTCTGAGGCATGGACAACATAGACACCCTCGACACCTGCTCTGATCATCTCTAGCTGCAACCATATGCCAGTAGTACAGTCTGCACCAAGGCAAGAGCTGTCTGAGATAGGCGGCAAGGAAGCATTGTCACCCTTGACTAATACCTTTTGTATGCCGTCTGACTTGTGAACAGTGTCATGGTGACTAGCAAAGCAAATGGTCGGAGCATGTCCTACTACAACAATATAATTTCCTTCATTGTCAGGTTGACCAAATACTGGTCTGAGGTATTTCTCGCAAAACTCTCTCTGAGTTTCTGAGTGTTGTGGTCGGCAATAGGCCAACATCTCAATAAAATTATGCATTCTCCACCTAGCTTTCAGTAATAGGGGTTGTCGGGTTGTTGTCGTCTGAGTTGTCATCTGGTTTTTCTTTCCATAGTCCAGTGTCATCACAAAGGTAATAGTCTGGGTGATTTGCTACTTCTGTAAGAGATACAGAGTCACCGTTCTCTAATGGGGCTAAGTTATGATCTGGATAGATTTCCCCGTCCCAGTCAGAGGTAAAGTAAGAAGCGTCATATTCATCAACACTAATAGTATCACCATTTGCAGTTACCCTAGTGTCACTCTCTAGCCAAGTCTCGCCGCTACAGGTGACAACAGTATGCTGATGCGTACAGTGAGAACAGTATTCCTCGTAATCAGAGGTTTCAGTCTGCACCGTGGTGCAGTCGTCTATCTCTGTGTCATCGCCGCAATAGCTACACTGCCTGATACGGTCATGGTAACAGTCAGAGCAATAAGTATCGTGATTATAGTAATACTCATTACCCCGACGAATACTATCATTGCAACAGGAGCAGCTCTGTCCGTCACCGTATAAGATACCTTGATAAGTAGTGCCACTAATATCACCGTGACGGTCTACAACTAGATATTTACCACAACCGGTTTTCCTAAGAATTTGAGGTTGGACATCAAGGTATGGGCCAACATATTCGCCATCCTCATAGTCAAAACGTAAGAGCCTAGCACCTGACCATCTTTTACCATTGTGATGACTGTAAAGCTCAATACCTTTCTCCGACAAGAGCTCTTGCAAAGTGTCAATAGACTTTTCACATACGCCGTATATTGGTGCGGCTACAGGATCATTCTCTGAGGCATCATATACAATAACATTACTGCATATTTTGCCAGAGTTATCCTCTGTCCAGTAGACAGTAAAATCTCCAGAGGCATAAGCCTCAGTAGGTTGCATAGGCAACTTCCGAGTGTCGATAAAGTCATATCTCATACAGCTGTTGCCAAGGAACTTACGACCAGAGCTAGTATCTGGGTTCTCTAGTTTTCCTATGGGTCCGTGTTTGGCACGAACAAAGTCTGCCCTAGTCTGACCAAAGTGAATGGTCAATTCCTTGACCGAAAACTCATGGCGATATTCGTCATTGAGGGTCTCGATTTCTTTATCAGTAAGACAAGGAAACATCTTTCTGATACCTTTGCCAGAACGCAAGATAATGCGCCCCTCTCTGCCACGATCTCTGCCCTTCTGGTCTAACCAAAGCGCCAGAAAACCCGCAGACTTAAGGTCATGGTTTGGCAACATAGTATTTACTATTAGCTCTATCTGGTCACTAACTACCGACCGATATGCAGAATAAGTATTCCTGAGCATGTGTAATAAAGCGTCACACTGTTCATCACTAATAGAACCATGTATGTGATCGTTATTAACTTTTAACCGTGCTTTTCTCACAGCGTGATAATAGACATCTATTTCCTCCTGAGCTATTTGATTTACTCTGGAATGAAAGTGGTTTCTTACCCTACGAGCAAGACCTAGAGGATCAGGGTCGTCTCCTAGTTCATACTTAGGGAAATTAGCAAGTGCTAATCCCCAATGCCTTACACAATGGTCTGGCATGTATTCATCTGCTAGTTCTTCGGAAATCATAATAGTTCTCCTATTAGAAAAAGCTCAGAGTGAGCAGGCCAGAGACATTCTGACCCAAGATCAACATACCAGAAATAGCCTCAGAAGTCAAGCGGAGATTTATTCTATGAGGTTTGCTAATAGTTAAGTCCAGGAATGTACTCTGCGAGAATATCTTTTGTTGACCGGGGTTTAACCTCTGAGATTTTGTGAGAACTAATGATAATTGGACTTATGGGCAACAAAAGTATTAGGTCCAGATGGGGGGAAACTCTTAGTCCGAGTCTTAGTATTTTCCTGAGTAAACGGATGAACTACGGCTCTTAATCATATGATTACTCAGACTATTTCCCACGGTAGGGGTCAGAGTAAGACTATTAGTATGACTCAGAGCCGCTTGCGGAGCAAAACCAATTCCCACGGTAGGGGTCATAGTATTACTCAGAGTATGACTCAGACCCCACGAGCGGAGCGAGGCTATTTCCCACGGTAGGGCTATTTCCCATGGTAGGGGTCCGGCTATTTCCCATGGTAGGGGTCATAGTATTACTCAGAGTCAGATTCAGAGCCACTCGCCTTTAGGTTGAGTGAATTTTATTTTACTCGCTCGCCTTTAAGGTGATCAGCTTAAGGTAGATTAGAACGATTCTAAAACAGCTTCAGGTTGTATCGCCTTTAAGTTGATTAGAATGATTCTAAGCACCGTATAAGTTGTATCGCCTTAAAGTTGTATTAGAACGATTCTAATAACCCATAGGTTGTATCGCCCATAGGTTGTATTAGTTTAACTCTGAGCAACCTTAGGTTGTATCGCCTTTAAGTTGTATTAGCCCGGCTCTGATCAACTTTAAGTTGTTTTAAATTATTTCACTATTATTGCAATTATTTGCTTGACTCCTATGTTATTATATGGGCATAGTGTATTCACAGCAAACGGGGAAACACGCTGCCCCATATCTCAGAACCTTGAAAGGGTTTATACCATGACTAATTTTATTACTTCCGGACAGTTCGTCACTCCCGCAACTATCACCAAAGCTATGTGGAATGTGCAAACCACTAAAGCCTCACAGCTTGCCCTATACGGTGATTTCTTACAGGATGCCATACAAGGAGCTGTCTGCGATGCCTTACTTGCCCTATTAGCTGAGTCTAGTTATGACCAACTAGACCACGTTATGAAATCTTATACCCGTGAGTTTTGTAACGGTGGTAATCAAGCCTATTCCTGCCGTTCAAAATATCACGTGGTTGACTTAATCAGTGAAAAATTGTCTGGCGAGCAGCTCATTATTCTGGAAGGAATGTCTCCTGAGTTTGCTACTCTGCTAAAATCTTATGACGCTAACGTCAAGAAAGCGCAGGAGGAGGCGTCATCTTCCAAGCCTCCTAGTACTGGTCAAGAATTGCCAGAGGCAGTCAAGGCTCTTATTGCAGCTAATGCTCCTAAGTCTGACGCCAAATCAGAGGCCAAGTAATACAACTTCAACGGGAACTGACTTCGGTCGGTTCCCCCTACTTATAGGATAGTGAAATGAAACTTACACAACGTCAGGCAGAGCAGATGATTACAACTCTAGGTTGGGTTGCTACCATCTTAGGTATCGTTCTAGTTGCACACGTATGGGTTGAAGACTTAGCTTGGCTACTCTCCTCATGGGGTATCAACTTATAGGATAGTGGGACCCTTGGGAATACAACCCAGGGTTCTCGCTCTGTGCGACTCCACCCCTATCTATAACATAAAAAAATACCTTGGGGCTCCTATCTACAACATAAAAAAATACCTTAGCATAACAAAGGGTGTGCCAAAGTGTCACACTCATACACTTTTCTCAGAGTTTACCCCTTGACAAATAAAAATTAGTTCCTATATGTCAAAGACAGGACAGGACATAACATATGTTATACGTATGTTAAACTTAAGACCAATAACTTTAGTTTTAATCATAATAGTTAAATAATTAAGTGGAACATACGTTATACATATGTTAGGAAACTTAAGCGGTGCTAGTAGACTTCAGAGAAATAGTACATCATGACAACAAAAGGATAATAGACTTTAGTGTTTATTGTGTTGTCAAGTATAAGGGTCGTAAGTATTACTATATAAATAAAACTAAAGAGGATTGCCTTATAGACCTCTTAGAGTTTATAACTAATGAAGAAGTCTTTGTAGAAGAACTTGAACCTTAACTTATGTTTTTTTTGTTGCCCTCTTCCTTAAATAGGCGATATAAGCCCCCGCACCCTAAACTTTCTTTTGTGTTAAATCAGTATCTTATACAAAAGATACAAAAAAGGTATACTTTAGGGGTTGACATATACAAAAGAATACCTATGTGATGTAGCACGGCAAGCGTCATGCTCACACCTCCCCGAATATATTTCATGAGTGAGACGCAGAGTATCTGACCTTGCCCCCTTATTTTCCCCAGAGAACCTTCAGTTCTACGAAAGAACCGTTAAGTATTATGACTTATCCTAGAAATCAAGTGTTGCCTTATAGTGTCCCTATTGCCAAGTATGTTAGGCAAGCGGTTCAAGATGGTGTGAGCATTAAGGATATTATGGCTACTGTAGCTAAGAAGTATCAGAATGCTCCCGGTTCTCATGGAACCTTTTATAAGTTGTACGGTAATGACATAGCTGAAGCTAGAGCAGAGATTGTCTCTAAGGTTGGTAATGTAGTCGTACAGCAAGCTATGGAGGGACACTTTGCTTCACAGGAGTTGTTCTTGCGTAGTAAGGGTGGTTGGAGCCCTCAGAGCACAGTTAATGACCCCGACGAGTATACTGACCCTGATCAAGACTCAAGTGCTATTGATGCCCTCATGACTTTGTTGGGCAAGGATACAGATGCAAACCCTGACACAGAAGACGCAGCGTAAGCTTACAGCAGAATCTCTGAGAGCTTTATCTGATGGTAAGGTACAAGAGGCCCTTAAGCAGCTAACACCTGACCAAGCACAAGAGTTACAATACGATTGGAGCTTTTGGGCTAGACAGGACCAACTAGAGCCAGAGGGTAAGTGGAACACTTGGGTAGCCCTAGCAGGTAGGGGTTGGGGTAAAACGAGAGCTGGTTCTGAGTGGGTCAGGCATAGGATCAAGATGGGCGATAGGATCGTTCATTGTGTTGCCCCCACTAAAGGAGACGTTCGTAGAGTTATGGTCGAAGGAGACTCAGGTCTTCTTAATGTTTGCCACAAGAGCGACAAGACCTATCGTAAGGCTGACATGGGTTATCCTGTGTGGTCTCCTACTAATAACAGCATGACTTGGGCTAATGGTGCCAAGGCTGTCTTCTTTTCAGCAGAAGACCCAGAAAGACTTAGGGGTCCACAAGCTTACAGTGCATGGTGTGATGAGTTATGTGCTTGGAGAAATGCACAAGATACATGGGACATGATGCAGTTTGGGTTACGTTTAGGTAAACGACCCATAGTTTTTGTTACTACTACACCTAAGACAACTAAACTGATACGGACTATTCTTGATGACGAAAAGACGGTTGTCTCTAGGGGCAGCACTTATGACAACTCTGCTAATCTCGCTGATACTTTTATCGACGCCATCAGGAAGACCTATGAAGGTACACGCCTTGGGAGGCAAGAGTTATATGCAGAAATACTAGATGAAGCCTCTGGTGCCCTGTGGAATAGACAACTGCTATCTAACTGCGAAGTAGATAAAGATGACGTTCCTCAACTTAATCGAATTGTTGTAGCCATAGACCCTGCTATTAGTAATAATACTGACTCTGATATGACTGGTATTATAGTAGCTGGTGTTGATGTAAACGGTACAGCTTATGTCTTAGAGGATCATACAGGACAGTATAGTCCTCAAGCTTGGGCAGCTAAGGCTGTTGAGTTATACAGAGAGCATATGGCTGATAGGATTGTTGCCGAGAAGAATCAGGGCGGCGACATGGTAAGACACACATTACACACAGAAGATGAAGCTCTACCCATACGCCTCGTTCATGCGAGTAGAGGCAAGATGGCTAGGGCTGAACCTGTATCTGCACTATACGAGCAAGGCAGAGTTAAACACGTCAGAGGGCTTAACGACTTAGAGGATCAGATGGTTCAGTGGGAACCTCTTGGGTCTTTAGGGTCGCCAGATAGATTAGATGCCTGTGTATGGGCCATCACCGACCTTAGTCTTAATGGGTACGCAAAGCCACAACTTAAACTAGCATATTCTAGTGCTAAGGGACTCCTATAATGCCCAGAAGATTGAGTAAAACTAAAGCGACCCAAACACTAGGGGTCAGTGGACAGAACGTCCGTAATGGTCAGATAAGGTCTGATGAATTTATTCCTGAGTTACGTGGCAAAGCTGCTATCCGTAAATATAGGGAAATGAGAGATAATGACAGTACTATTGGCGCAGTTATGTATGCTGCTGAACAAGTACTTAGAGACGTCAAACTCAAGGTTGAACCAGCTAATGATACTGAAGAAGCTAAGAACGAAGCTCTATTTGTGGAAAGTGTCTTTGATGACATGGAACATTCGCTTGATGACCACATTGCGGAAGCGTTATCAAGCTTGTCGTATGGCTTTGCTTGGTTTGAGGTTGTATATAAGCGCCGTGTTGGGCCTACTAAGCAATCGTATAAGAAGTATAGTAAGTATACTGACGGGCGCATGGGTGTCCGTAAAATTGTTTGTCGTGCGCCTTGGACAGTCTCTAGGTTTGATGTAGACACCAAGACAGGCGAGGTACTAGGACTCTATCAGGATACAGGTTATGCACTTTCTCAACACTACATCCCGTCTAACAAAAGCCTCTATTATAGAACTACTTCTATTAACGGTGATCCCAGTGGTCGTAGTATCCTACGCAATGCTTACACATCGTATCAATACTTAAACAACCTACAATCTATAGAAGCTATAGCAGTAGAACGTGAGTTAGCAGGTATCCCTGTAGCTCGTATTCCTTCTGAGTACCTTTCTGGGGATGCTACATCTGCACAGACAGGTTTTGTTGCCAATCTTGAGCAAATCTTACGTGATGTAAAGTTCAACGAACAAGGCTACATTATTACCCCTAGTGACACCTACCCTGATAAGGATGGTAGCCCCACTAATGTGCGTCTAGTAGATGTAGAGTTAATGTCCAGTTCAGGCACTCGTAACCTAGATATTGACCCTATTGTTAGGCGTTATCAACATGACATTGCCCGTAGTGTTCTTTCTGAGTTTCTTATGCTCGGTGGGGGTAACAATGGATCATACGCCCTCTCTAAAAGTAAGACTGACCTGTTTCTACGTGCCTTAGAAAGCTACATTCAAGCTATTGTCGATGTACTTAACAAACAGCTAGTAGAACGCTTATGGCAGCTTAATGGACTTAACTACGACCTTATGCCCTGTATCAAGGCTGGTGATGTTGCCCCACACGACCTACGTGAGATTGCAGCATTCCTTCGTAACCTTAACGGTGCAGACATTAACGTCAGTGATCATCCAGAGGTCATACAAGACCTTATGGATATAGCTGAACTGAACTATGACCCTGATACAGAGGTCTCAACTGAAACAAGTGACCTGTCCGATGAGGCAGAAGAAGACAACAAGGAAAATATATAATGGGTACTATTACAACAGGACTTAGTAACGCTTTTAAACTAGAGTTGCTTAAGGGAAACCACGATTTTGATAGTGACACAATGAGAGTTGCACTAATTAAAGAAAACCCATCTGCTAACTATGGACCTACTACAGTATCTTACTCGGAGTTAGGTTCAGATCAAGCATCCGGTAGTGGTTACACTAGTGTTTACAACACTCTCACTACAGGTGCAACTGCTGCCCTATCAACAACAGATGCAAGTGGTAATGCCACAACCTACCCTCAAATGGATGGCACAACTGCTATCTTGGACTTTAACGATGCAGTCTTTCAAAGTGTGACAACATCTGCTGATGGTTGTATCTTATACAATCCTCAGTTTACCACTAATAATATTATTGCTATCTTTGACTTTGGTGGAACTGTTAGTGCTACCTCTGGTGACTTTACTGTACAGTTCCCAGCTCCGGGCGCATCAACTTCTATTCTTCGCCTAGCCTAATACACTCTTGAGGAACTAAAGTCTTATGGTAAAGTTAGTCAACAGAGCTAAAATGACAGTCGCTAGTGGCGGTGCGGGTACTTTAACTCTAGGCACCGCCCCTGACGGGTATCAAACCTTTACAGCTTCAGGAGTTTCTACTGGGGACTACATAAGATATACCATAGAAGATGGTTCTAATTGGGAGGTAGGTTTAGGATACTATAATGCTACTGGACCTACTCTAGCTAGGAATACTATCCATGAAAGTAGTAATAGTGGTAATGCTATTACCTGTAGTTCTGATGCTGTAATCTTTGTTACTGTGTCAGCGGAGGACTTTACCGATAACTCTGCCCCAGACTTTGTCAACACCATTCCAAGCACTTTAGAGTTAAATGCTGGGGCCGTTTCAACTATAAATGCAAAAG
>MDTC01030706.1_pt1 | contig 11128 bp, 9 predicted proteins | sample 811181 | NCBI WGS metagenome assembly MDTC01 (sample SAMN05326644, study PRJNA326480) | marine metagenome | isolation source: seawater | place: Pacific Ocean: North | collected 2011 | reverse complement strand
ATGCCGTAGGCGCGACAGTCAGTAGACTCAAACGTGTTCGCTATGGGCCGGTTATTTTGCCGTCATGGCTCACGGTAGGGCAGTGGGCCTCTATGCAAGCGGATGATCTGCGGCGCTTGTATCGGTTGTTGCGTATGCCCACGGCCAAGGGCGCTGAATCGCAGGCGGCGCAGCGGCTTAAGCGCTCAAAAGTCGCTAAAACCAGTTGTTTGGTACCTTATCCTAATTTGCCTGAACGCTGATCACGATTGCCAATTTCGCGCGTCCAATTGTGCACCGGTGGCGGGTAAAGGCTTTGAAATCTGACCGGGCAGCAAGCTCCCAACCAACAAAAACAGAAATAAGCTCATGTGCTGTTCGGGGATTGGTAGCGTTTGCGGGTCTTCTAATGGGTACGCTTCACGACGCATGGCAGTGCGGGTGCCGCCGGGATTGACGCTGTACACGCGAATTTTTCCAGCGGTTTCAGTTTCATCGGCAAGGATCTGATTGAGCCCTTCCAGCGCAAATTTAGAGGCCGAATAAGCGCCCCAATAAGCACGGCCTTGCAAGCCAACGCTTGACGAAACATGGATAACGCAGCTGGGATCGCCCTGATCCAACAAATTGAATAGCCCCTGATTCAGCATAAACACAGCGTTTACATTGGTCTGCATCACGGTTTGCCATTGGTCTGCTGGGTAGTGCACCAATGGAATCTTGGGTCCGAGCATAGACGCGTTATGCACCAAACCCTGCAAACTGCCGTAGTGGTCGCTAATCGACTCAGCCAGTGCGTTTACAGTATCGGTATCCAAACGCGCCAAATCGCAGGGGACGATTACGGGGTCCGTCTGGGTATGTTGTTTTATCCAGTCGAACGCTGTTTCTAATTTTGCGCGAGTGCGGCCCAATAAAATGACGTCGGCACCGAAGCACGCTAAGGACTTGGCCAGCGCTTTGCCGATGCCGTCGCCTGCACCCGTGACCACGATACGTTTGCCGAGCAAGGTATTTGGCGCTAGCACGTCGTGCAGAAATCTTGGCCAATCTGCTATTTGAGCGCGCAGTTCAGGGTAGTTTTCGATTGCGGTATTGGTCATAAGTTGGCTTTGCTTAGGCCGGCTTGCGTGCGTGCACGATGTAGTTGGTGTTGGTGTCTTTATTCAGGCGGCAACTACGGGTGAGCGGATTGTAGTGCATCCCGCGGATGTCCAATACATCCAACTCCGCGTCGCGCAGTGCCTGAGCGAGTTCGCTTGGCTTAATGAATTTGCTGTACTCATGGGTGCCGCGCGGCAAAATGTTCAGTACGTACTCTGCACCCAACACCAGCATGACATAAGACTTCGGATTGCGATTAATGGTGGAAAAAAACAAATCGCCGCCGGGTTGTGCGAGTTCAGCGCAGGCTTTAACCGTGTCGGCATAGGCGGTGACGTGTTCAAGCATCTCCATACAGGTGACCGTTCTAAATTCACCCGCGCGCGCTTGTGCCAGGTGCTCAGCGGTGGTCTCTTGGTAATTGACCGCCACGCCGGACTCTAAGGCGTGGAGTTTGGCGACCCCGAGCGCTTTACCGGCCATGTCGATGCCTAAGGTGTCGGCGCCGAGCGCGGCGATGGACTCGCTGAGAATGCCGCCACCACAGCCGATATCAACGGTCGGGCCGGCGCTGAGATCGGTACGCTGGCAGATATATTCGAGCCGCGCAGGGTTGATGTCGTGCAGCGGTTTAAAGTCGCCATTGGGGTCCCACCAGCGGTGTGCCAGTGCATCAAATTTTTCAATTTCGGGTACGTCGACGTTTGCTTCGGATTGCATATCTTTCTCTGATTCGCGCGAGTTGCGAGTGTGTTGTTGGGCTAGTTGAGTTGCAGTTGCCAGCGCTGGGCCTTACGACACAGCTCGTCGATATTGATTTTTGTTAGTTGTCCTTCGCTGACCAGTGTCGTCCCTGCAACCATGACGGTGCTCACCGCCGAGCCGCTACTATTGTGCACAAGACTCGCGAACGGATCGTGAACGGGCGCCATATTGGCCTGTTGAGTATTTATCGCAATGAGGTCAGCGCTTTTCCCCACTTCCAGCGAACCCACGTCGTGATCCAGTCCGAGCGCCTTGGCGCCGTTTAACGTGGCCATTTTTAGGGCGTCGTTGGCCTTGCCCTGAGTTGGATCAGCTCGGCTATGTTTTGCCAGCAAAGCGGCCAGGCGCAGTTCCGCGAACAGATCCTGAGTATTATTTGATGCCGCGCCGTCCGTACCCAATGCAACCGTAATGTCTTGGGCCTGTAGCTCTGCAACCGGGCAGGTGCCGCTGGCCAGTTGCATATTAGACGTGGGGCAGTGCACAACACTCGTTCGTGCTGCAGCCACCATGTCGATTTCTGCTTCGGTCAGTTGTGTCATGTGCACGGCTTGCAGCCTCGGCCCGAGCAGCCCCGTGTCGCGCAGTAGGTGCACGTAGCCATGACCCAGTTGCTCATGGGCTTGCGCCACCTCGTGGCGAGTTTCGTGCAGATGAATTTGCACAGCAGCGTCCAACTCGTCCGCGTACATAGCGATTTGGCTCAGATGTTTTTGTTTGACGCTGTACGGGCTGTGAGGACCGAACGCGATATTAACCAGCGGGTGATGTCTGTATTCGTCGTACAGCGCCATAGTTTTGTGTAGGGCGTCGTCGGCGTCGCGACTCCATAGAGTAGCAAAGTCGATGACGGGCGCCGCAATTTGACAGCGCATACCCGTTTGATGCGCGACTCGAGCCACCGTTTCTGGAAAAAAGTACATGTCGGCAAACGTCGTGGTCCCCGACAGCAGCATCTCCGCTATGGTCAGTTCGGTACCCAACGCGACCGCCTGAGCATTCATGTGCTTTGCCTCAAAGGGCCAGATCGCGTCGCGTAACCACTCTTGCAAAGCGAGGCCGGTGCCGATCCCCCGCATCAGGCTCATGGCCGCATGTCCGTGAGCGTTAACCAGCCCCGGCATTAGGATTTGATCCTGCAGATGGGTATGCGCACAGTCGGGATATCGCGTCAGCAATTCGCTGGTGGCGGCCAGCGCAATAATGCGGCCATCTTGCACCGCGATGCCGTGGTCAGCCAGCGCAATATTATTTGGCGCAATGGGCAGTAACCAAGTCGCGCTGAGAACAAATTCTGGGGCTTGCATGGCGGCATTATAGCGCTCTGGCGAGTCGCGGTCTTGGCTTCAATGGGGCCGCTTCAAAGGCGATGAAGCGCGTGAGTTGAGGCCATTCTAAGGCGAAAAAAGGCCCCGCTTGTGGTAGCATATTTGGCTTAATTTGCTCTTGGTTGATCCAGTTTTATGTCCGACACGTTGCCCCCTGATTTGCCCCCCGACAGTCGGGATATTTCCCCGGTAAACATCGAGGACGAACTGCGACAGTCCTACTTAGATTACGCTATGAGCGTCATTGTTGGGCGCGCGTTACCGGACGTGCGTGACGGCCTTAAGCCCGTGCATAAACGCGCGTTGTTCGCCATGAACGAGCTGAATAACGTTCATAATCGCCCTTATGTTAAGTCCGCTCGTGTCGTTGGCGACGTCATTGGTAAGTACCACCCGCATGGCGATAGCGCGGTCTACGAGACCATAGTGCGCATGGCTCAAGATTTCTCTATGCGCTACCTTTTGGTAGACGGTCAGGGCAATTTTGGATCCATTGACGCTGACCCGCCCGCCGCGATGCGCTACACCGAAGTGCGCATGGCCAAAATGGCCTCGGAACTGCTGGCGGATCTCGATAAAGACACCGTGGATTTCGTCAATAATTACGACGACACCCTGACCATGCCAGAAGTGTTGCCCACCCGGGTGCCCAACTTGCTGGTTAACGGCAGTTCGGGCATTGCTGTGGGTATGGCGACCAACATCCCGCCGCACAATCTGACCGAAGTGACCAACGCCTGTTTGCAGATGTTGGAGCAACCTGAGATCACTGTGGATGAGCTCATGGAGCACATCCAAGGGCCAGATTTTCCCACCGGCGCTATGATCAATGGTCGTGCAGGTATCGTGCAGGCGTACCGAACGGGGCGCGGCAAGATATATGTGCGTGCTAAGGCTGATGTCGAAACCGATAAATCCGGGCGTGACCGTATCGTCATTACGGAAATTCCCTACCAGCTGAACAAAGCGCGTTTGATCGAAAAGATCGCCGAGTTGGTTAAAGAAAAGCGCATAGAAGGGATTACAGAATTGCGCGACGAGTCCGATAAGGACGGGTTGCGTGTCGTCATCGAGTTGCGTCGTGGCGAAGCCGGCGAAGTAGTACTCAACAACCTCTACACCCAAACCCAGCTACAAACCGTGTTTGGTATTAATTGCGTGGCATTAGTCGACGGCCAACCTAAGCTTCTTAACTTAAAAGAGATGTTAGAAGCGTTTCTTCAGCATCGCAAAGAAGTGGTTACGCGCCGTAGCCTGTACTTACTGCGCCGGGCTCGCCAGCGCGGTCATATTTTGGAGGGTCAAGCCGTCGCGTTAGCGAACATCGACGCGGTTATTGATCTGATCAAAAATTCGCCCTCTGCTGCGGATGCGCGCGAAGCGCTCATGGAAAAGCGTTGGCACGCGCCGGCGCTGTTTGAACTGCTCGAACGGGTGGGCAGTGACGCATGCCGGCCCGAGTCATTGAGCGAAGATTTCGGATTTACCGAGGATCTGTACCGTCTAACCGAAGAGCAAGCTCAGGCGATTTTAGAAATTCGTCTGCATCGTCTGACGGCCATGGAGCAGAGCAAGCTCATGGAAGATTATCAGGGCGTGCTCGACGAAATCGCCGACCTGTTGGATATCCTAGGTTCATATGAACGCATGATCAGTGTTATTCGTGAGGAACTAGAAGATATTCGCAGCTCTTACGGTGACGAACGCCGCACTGAGATCATGGCCAGTCAGCAAGACCTTTCCGACGAAGATCTCATTACGGAAGAAGAACTGGTGGTCACGATTTCCCATCAGGGCTATGCAAAGACGCAGCCGCTGGACACCTATCAGGCGCAGCGGCGGGGCGGTCGCGGAAAAGCCGCTACGTCCGTTAAAGACGAAGATTTTGTTGAACATTTAGTGATTACCAATTCGCACAACTCGCTGTTGTGTTTTTCTAACCTAGGCAAGGTCTATTGGTTGCGGGTGTTCCAAATTCCTCAAGGCAGTCGTGGTGCCAAAGGTCGGCCGATGGTTAATTTGTTGCCCTTGGACAGCGCAGAGCGCATAACCGCGGTATTGCCCATTGCCGAATACACCAGCGATCATTTTGTATTCATGGCTACGGCCAACGGCACCGTTAAAAAGACGCCGTTAGAACAGTTTTCGCGGCCGCGCCCAAGTGGTCTTATCGCGTTGGATTTGGAAGAAGACAATACGCTCATTGGTGCGGCCATCACTAACGGCAGCAGTGACGTAATGCTGTGTTCGAGCGCAGGCAAAGCTGCGCGCTTCAAAGAATCCGATGTGCGCGCCATGGGGCGTTCCGCCAAGGGCGTGCGCGGTATTCGCTTAGGCGGGCAGCAGCGTGTGATCTCACTGATCATTCCCGAAGCGGATGGATACTTATTGACCGCCAGCGAAAATGGCTTTGGTAAGCGCACACCTCTGGTGGACTTTCCCATGCGCGGGCGCGGTGCTCAGGGCGTTATTGCCATGCAAACCAGCGAGCGTAACGGGCAGTTGGTCAGTGCAGTGCAGGTGTTCAGCGGCGATGAACTGATGTTGATCTCTAATATCGGCACCTTAGTGCGCACCGATTCAGACGGCGTGTCCATTGTGGGTCGCAATACTCAAGGTGTGCGCCTGATTAATTTGAAAGAAGATGAGGTGCTCAACAGCGTTGAGCGTATTGCCGAACACGTGCTCGATCAGACCGGCGACGTGGAAGAGCCCGCAGACGGCGCGGAACAATCGGACAGCGAAAATCCGGTGGACGCCGACGACTAGCGTTGCCGACGACGAAGCGTGCGGCTGAGCATAGTAAGACGCCGTGTCGGCCGACTTAAAAACTAGAATCTTGGAGACAACAGTGCATCGTGCATACAATTTTTCTGCCGGACCGGCTGCTTTGCCAACTACCGTCTTACAACAGGCGGCAGAAGAAATGCTCGACTATCAGGGCAGTGGCATGTCAGTTATGGAGATGAGCCATCGCAGTGCCATATTTGTCGATATTGCGGCTCGTGCCGAAGCCGATTTGCGTGAACTATTGGGTGTTTCTGACGACTACCATGTGTTGTTTTTGCAAGGGGGAGCGACCGGCCAGTTCGCGGGCATTCCTCTAAATCTAACCGAGCCTGGCGATACCATTGATTTTATCGACACCGGCGCGTGGTCAAAAAAAGCGATAAAAGAGGCCGCTAAGTACTGCCACGTGAACGTTGCGGCCAGTAGCAGCGACAGCAATTACGATCGTATTCCGGACCCGACAAGTTGGCAGTTGTCCGCCGATGCTAAATTACTGCATGTGTGTTCTAACGAGACCATCGGCGGGGTTCAGTTTAAACAGTTCCCGCAAAGCGCATGCCCACTGGTCGCGGATATGTCGTCGGACATTTTGTCGCGCCCGGTGGACGTGAACCAGTTCGGTCTCATATATGCGGGTGCGCAAAAAAATATTGGCCCTGCGGGTCTGACAGTGATCATCGTACGCAAAGACCTGTGTGGCAACGCGCGCGACGAAACACCGACGTTTTTGGACTATGCGGTGCAAGCCGATGCCGATTCCATGTCCAATACGCCGCCAACCTACGGCTGGTATCTGGCTGGATTAGTGTTCGCCTGGGCGAAAGCCCAAGGCGGCTTGCCGGGCATTGCTGAACAAAATGCGGCCAAAGCGAAACTGCTTTATGACGCGATAGATAACAGCAATTTCTATACGGCACCGGTGCATGAAGCCGTACGCTCTAGCATGAACGTGCCATTTACCTTGGCCGATGCGGAACTCGATAAAGAATTTTTAAGCGGCGCAGAAGCCCGGGGCTTGTTTAATCTAAAAGGCCACCGCAGCGTTGGTGGCATGCGTGCAAGCATCTACAACGCGGTACCCATGGTCGCGGTAGAATCATTGGTGAGCTTCATGAGCGAATTTGAAAATGACCACGGATGACGACGCACTACAGCCGTTACGGCAGCGTATTGACGCGATTGATCAGCAGCTACTGAAGCTGTTCAACGAGCGTGCTCAATGCGCGCTCGAAGTCGGCGAAATCAAACAAGGCCAGCCTACGCAAGAGGCGCCGGTGTTTTATCGGCCCGAACGCGAAGCGCAGATATTGCGGCGTTTGCAAGGCGACAATGTGGGGCCGTTGTCCGATCAAGATGTCGCTGGATTGTTTCGCGAGGTTATATCCTGCTGTTTGAATCTTGAGCAGCCGCTGACCGTGGCCTATTTCGGCCCCGCGGGCACTTATACCGAAGCCGCAGCGGTTAAACAGTTTGGCCATTTTGCCAACACCCAACCTATGGCCTCGATCGACGAAGTCTTCCGCGAAGTGGAATCCCAAGCGGTGCACTACGGTGTCGTGCCAGTGGAAAACTCCACGGAAGGAATGGTCAACCACACATTGGACTGCTTTCTCAGCAGCAGGCTGCGTATCTGCGCAGAGGTAGAGTTATCTATTCATCATGCGCTGATGCGTCTGGAATCGGCCGATGGTGAGATCCGTGAGATTCGCTCTCACGCTCAAAGTCTGGCGCAGTGTCGAGGCTGGCTCGACCAACACTATCCAGGTGTGCCACGGGTGGTTGTGGCGAGCAATGCCGAGGCGGCACGCCAAGCGGCAGAGGACCCAAATGTTGCTGCCATAGCCGGCGAGATGGCGGCCGACCGTTATCAACTGCGGATGTTGTCGACGCGTATTGAAGACCACCCCGATAACAAAACGCGGTTTTTGGTATTGGGCCTGCAAAACGTTGGGCCCAGTGGCAGCGATAAGACTTCAATCCTCGTGTCGGTGCGAAACGAACCGGGTGCGTTGCTGAGGGTGTTGGAACCATTCCAGCGTTTTGACATCAGTTTGTCGCGGATCGAAACCCGACCTGCGCGGTCTGGTGATTGGTCCTATGTGTTCTTCATCGACTTTGACGGCCATCAATCTGACGCCAACGCCACCAGTGTGATCGAAGCCATCGGCGAAGTGGCGCTGGAAGTCCGCTGTTTAGGGTCTTATCCAAAAACAGTGGTGCCCGCATGACCTACAACGTAAATCAGCGTATTGCCGCCTTACAGCCTTATAAACCCGGCAAACCCATTGACGAGTTGGCTCGAGAGCTGGGCATCAACGACATCGTCAAACTCGCCAGTAATGAAAATCCGTTAGGCCCCACGCACGCGGTTATAGAGGCCATCGCTGAGGCGAGCAACCAACTGCCGCGCTATCCGGACGGCAGCGGTTTTGAGCTGAAACAGGCCTTGGCGTCGCATTTACAAGTGGACACTGCAGAGATCACGCTGGGTAACGGTTCTAACGATGTGTTGGACCTCATCGCGCGAGTGGCCTTGCAGCCGGGCAGCGAAGCGATCATCGCTGAGCACAGTTTTGTGGTGTACCGACTCGCGGTAACCTGTTGCGGTGGCGATTTAGTCACCGTGCCGGCTAAGGATTATGGTGCTGATTTAGCGGCAATGCTGGCAGCGGTGACCGAGCGCACGCGCTTGGTGTTCTTGGCCAACCCCAATAACCCTACAGGCACATGGGTGACCGCGGCGGCGATAGAACATTTCTTGCAGCACGTGCCGGCACATGTATGGGTGGTGTTAGACGAAGCCTATTTCGAATACGTTGACGAAGCAGAATACGGCAACGGTTTAGCGTTACTCGACAAATACCCCAACCTCATCGTCACCCGCACGTTCTCAAAAATTTACGGTTTGGCGTCTGTGCGTCTTGGATTCAGTGTCAGTAGCCCAGAGTTTGCAGACCTGCTCAACCGTGCGCGCCAGCCGTTTAACGTCAATGGCTTGGCCATGGCGGCCGGATTGGCCGCGTTAGCCGACGACGACTACGTTCAGCGTAGCTGCGCATTGAACCGACAAGGCATGGCCCAGATCACAGAGGGCCTGACCGCTCAAGGTTATACATACATTCCGTCAGTAGGTAATTTTGTCGCCTTTGACAGCGGTCGATCCGGTGCCGAGGTGTTCGATGCGCTGTTGCAGCAGGGAGTGATCGTGCGCCCGATTGCCGAGTATGGATTGCCCAACCATGTGCGTGTCAGCATTGGTTTACCCATTGAGAACGAACGATTTTTGGCGGCACTTGCAGCCATAGGGCAAAGCTGACATGGCGATTCGCAACCTCGTTATTGTCGGGGTTGGTTTAATCGGGGGGTCCTTAGCTGCCGCCGCGCGAGCTAAAGGCCTTGCCGAGCGCATTATTGGTGTCGAGCCCAACTCGCAGTCAGCGAGCTATGCCCTGGCTCAGGGTTTAGTGGATGAAATCGTCGAGAAAGTCCCTAGCGACGCCGACCTTTGCGCCTTGTGTGTGCCCAGCGATCGGATTGCAGAATGGGCGCTTAAGCTCGCGGATTATGCGGCCACAGTGATAGACGTAGGCAGTGTCAAAGGCCCCATTGTAGAGGCAGTGCAAGCGGCACCGGCGACGGTGACCAATTTTGTCCCCTGCCACCCCATTAGTGGCTCCGAAAAAAGTGGCCCAAGTGCTGCAGATGCGCAGTTGTTCGACGGCTGTGCGGTTGTGCTGACGCCGTTACCCGAGGGAGACGCGCAAAAGCAAACTCAGGTCCAAGCGTTTTGGCAGCAGTTGGGCACACAGGTTTATGTCATGTCTCCTGCAGACCACGATCAGGCTTTAGCGGTGACGAGTCATTTGCCCCATCTGTTGGCCTTTGCGTTCATGCAGCAGATCACCGATGTGCATACCCCCCTCACCGGCGGCGGCTTTCGCGACTTCACCCGCATAGCGGGCGCCGACCCTGACCTGTGGTGGCGAATCCTCCGGTTGAACAAGCGTTCTGTGATCGACAGCGCGGAACAATTTGTCGGCGACCTGCAGCAAATCATTGAAGCCATTGAGCGCAACGACAGCGCACAAGGTCTGGCGCAGTTGCGCCATGCCGCGGAGAAAAAGCCGCTGATAAAAAAATATGAATAATCCAGTGCCGATATTGGCCATCGATGGCCCCAGCGGTTCGGGCAAAGGCACGCTGGCGGCGTGGATGGCGGCCGAACTCGGTTGGCATCTGCTGGATTCTGGCGCGTTATATCGAATTGTGGCGGCCATGGCGGTGCGTAGATGTTTGGATGTCGATCACGAACAGACCATGTGTTCGCTTGCGGAATCTCTAAACATCGCCTTTCCGGATGGGCAGGTGCGGGTTGACGATCTAGACCTCACCGACGAGATTCGTACCGAAGATATCGGCGTACTGGCCTCGCGGGTCGCGGTGTTGCCGGCGGTGCGCGCAGCGATTTTAGAGATGCAGCGTAACTTCGCCCAAACGCCGGGTTTGGTGGCCGACGGACGTGATATGGGGACGGTGGTATTTCCCGACGCGGGGCTTAAAATTTTTCTTGAAGCGAGCGCGGAGGCACGGGCGGAACGACGTTATAACCAGTTGAAAAACAAAGGTTTGAGTGTTAGTTTGCGCGACCTTCTCGAGCAGATCGAAGAACGTGATGCGCGAGATAGAGAACGTGCAACAGCGCCGTTGCAAGCGGCAAGTGATGCGATGCTAATCGACAGCACCCAAATGACAATACAAGAGGTGTGTTCAACGGTTATGCAGGCAGCGAAGCAGCGACTGTTATAAAGGCAGTTTCCGAAGCGACGCGGCCAATGGGGTAAGGAATCTCGCGACTGTTCAACACTCGCGGAAAAGCACTGAACCATGCGGATAATAGCAACGCCGATTGCGGCACTGTGCACATAACATTAATTAACCAACGGAGAGACGGCTGCGCGCTCTGTCGTTCTTAACACGCCTTTGCTGCCACGCCGACTACATATATGAGCGAATCTTTTGCCGACCTATTTGAAGAAAGTTTACAAACCATCGAGATGGCGCCTGGGTCCATCGTAACCGGCACGGTGGTAGATATTGATGACGATTGGGTCATTGTTCACGCAGGCCTCAAGTCAGAAGGGGTCATTCCAAAGAATCAATTT
>MDTC01261717.1_pt1 | contig 11129 bp, 11 predicted proteins | sample 811181 | NCBI WGS metagenome assembly MDTC01 (sample SAMN05326644, study PRJNA326480) | marine metagenome | isolation source: seawater | place: Pacific Ocean: North | collected 2011 | reverse complement strand
TTGCGTAAGATCCATCTCCCGACGCATGCGATGTGAAATCCCGGTCACGAACTCGTTCTTTTTGCGTATCGTCTCAATTTGCTCGAACATTGCCTCGCACTCGTGTGGATTGATGCCCAGCGAACTGATCATGTACAGCAGGCTGTCGGCATGGACGTTTTCCTCCTGAACATGCCGCCCCAACACCAGCTTCAATTCGGGAGCGGTTACTAATTCGCGCACCACATGGAGCTGATTGTCTCCAACAATTCCTTCCGCCGCCGAGAAATAACCAACTCCCATCATGATGATCCATCGTTCACCATCACTCAGTTCCTGATTGCTCTGCCACTGCTCGATGTCCTTCTGCATCGGTATGTCTTCCGGTTCCCAGTGGTTTGCCTTCATGTCACGATACAGCTCGTACGCCCACTGGTATTTTAGGGGAAGAAGGTTGAAAGTCATCGTCTTGTGACCATTGATCACCCGCTTGGCTACATATGCCTCCTCTGCTTTCGCCTTGTCCAAAACGAAGGTCTTGCTTCCGATTTGATAGGTCTTCTCCATGTTTAGTTTCTCGCGTAGCCCTTTCCTGCTTCTCGGTTTCCTTGTCTTGTTGCTAAAGTCTAAAATAGCCACCTCGCCTAGAATTTGCATGGTGGATCGATGAAGCTAGGAAGTTGAGTCCAAAATGAAAAGGAAAAAATGATTGTTTAGTAAAAAAAACGCCTTTCGGGCACAATATACAGGGCTGGGGACACCCGCTGGGCACTACATCTAGGGATGTGAATAACTTTTGCTTCATTCAGGTAAAAATTTGATGCCTCATTTTTCGTTACTTTGCAAACAGCTTAAAAGTAGTGTTTGGAAACCTTTTTCGGCAAGGAAAAGTTATTACGACTTATTTCCCTAATCATACCACTTTGTTCACGTTTCGTTACAATCCCAAGATCTAGCCGATAAACGCTTGTCTCACCGCGCAAAACAACATCCCTTCGCGACCTCCTGCAAAACCTGAAAAAGGCAGGGCGTAACTTTTGATGCTTCGCAGGCGTTTAATTGTAAGACATGCTAGCGATCATCGAAAATCTGCACATGACCGAAAGCGACCCGGAATCAATCCTCCAATCCACCCAGAAGGAGGAAGGGGACTTGGTTGAAGAAGACGTTCTCCTCATGCAACGTATAGCGGCAGGAGAGGATGCGGCCATGGCCCTGCTCGTCGATCACTGGAAAGCACCGCTCCTACGATTCTTTCATCGTAGCCTGAGATCTATGGCAGACGCGGAAGAGCTTACCCAAGTCACTTTCGTCAAGATATACCGCGCCGCCGAACGATACTACCCCTCCGCCAAATTCTCGACCTATCTGTTCACCGTGGCACGACGTGCCTTACTTGATGAACACAAACGTCGAGCCCGTCATCCGGTGGATCCCACCGACCCCGGAGAACTGCGAATCAATGTCGAACCCGATGGCAAACTGCGACGATCCGAGCTAGAGGAAGCCCTTGAGCAATGTCTTCAGGAACTACCCGAAAATCAACGCACCGCCTTGCTGTTACGCGTACAGCGCGAACTCACTTACGAAGAAATCGCCGCCATCATGAAAGCAAGTCACGGTGCAGTGAAGACTTGGATTCATCGTGCCCGCAACCATCTGCGCGAAAACCTCAAGCAACTCCTTTAACACCATGAATTCACATGACGAACTAGATAGGCGCATCAACGCCCAACTCCAAGACAAGGAAACCGAGCCCGGACTCGATTTCACCGCTCGAGTGCTGGAACGCATCTCGGAAGATCGAATCGAAAACGGCCCAAAAACTAATTACCTGCGTCCGTGGTGGTTCATCCTGCCAATGGCTGCCGCCATTGCGCTCGCTTTGCTCCCCCTGCAGGACGAACCCGAAGACTCGAAGGCCGCAGCCCAAGTTGACAATAGCGGCGCTCATCAACAGAAATCGAGCCAGCCTACCCCAGCGCCTTTCGCAGAAATGGAGGAACTCTTCGTGATGGAAGAGAGCCTGCGTGATTTTGAAGTCCTCTTTGATGACGATGCCTTGCAAATCCTAGCCCTTCTCGACGAATGAAGATTCGAATGACAGCCAACTTTCTGCTACCGGTTTGCCTGGGACTCGCGGCAAGCTCGCTCGCTCAGGATGAACCCAACGAAGAATCCCCGAAACGACCTCCGCCTCAAAGGCACGAGAAAGCCGAGGAGCAACGACCCGAGGCGAATCGGCGTCACAACGGCATGCACGCGGACGAGCGTGTAATGCTGCTGAAACGCATGATGGACCTTCCGCCCGAACGCCTCGAAATGTTACAAACCACAATACGTCGCATCCAAAGTCTGTCGCCGGAGGAGAAAGCTAACCTTAGGAAACGTCTGGACAGCTTTGGTCGCATGAGTGGACAGGAACAACGTCGTCTTCTCGAAACCTTCCGCGACGACGAGCGCAAGAGGTGGGCCGATTTTCAGCGTCGTCACAAGCACCTGCCACCCGATCAACGGAAACGTGAACAGAGCCGCATCCATTTGCTTCCGCCGCATGAACGCCGAGCCTACTTCGAGAAACTTCGCCGCAAAAACCACCCCAAGGGAGAGTCGCATCCCCCACCTTCTGTTCCACTTCGCCGCGAAGATTATCCGAAAACCCCGCCTCCCAAGCGATGACCTTGTCTAAGCTGCTTTCTCAAACCCAATCCTGCAAAGCGCTCATTCCTCCAGGGGACCGCTGACCTCGAAGGAACGTCAGGACCTCCCCCACCAAGTAGATCGATCCCGTCACCACCACGACGTCCCCCGGTTTGCCCAAAGCCAGTTCCTCTCCACCAGGAAACAATTCCTCCACGGTCGAACGCCGAATTTCACCGAGAAAATCGTTTGGCAAAGCACTCTCCAATATATCGAATGAGCACGCCCTTGGTTGATTCGGTTGCAGCAGAGTGATCCCACGAGCCCATTTTGCCACCACCCCCATCAAGGCGTTCGCGCGTTCTTCGCCCAAGGTTCCGGCAACCACCCATGGCCGAGCCTTACCGCGTTTCACCAGTTCCTCCAGATTCTCGTTCAAGGAAGAAGCCCCCTCTTCGTTGTGCGTAGCGTCAAGAATCAAGATTCGGCCATTCATTTGCAACCGTTGCCAACGCCCCGCCCAGTCCACCTCAAGCAAAGCTTCGCGAACCAACGAGTCAGCCAACTCGAAACGGGCCCCCAAGACCTGAGTCGCCACCAAGGCCGAGCCAGCGTTCCATCGCTGAAAAGTCCCTTTCAAGTTGGTTTCAGGCAAATCCAAGGGAGCCTCTGGAAACACTGCCTCCACCTCGTGGATTTCCGCCTGACGCTCCTCCGCGACTTGGCGGATCACCGCTTGGGCTTCGAGCGGCATGCGACCGACCACAATTGGAACAGTCGGTTTCACGATGCCTGCTTTCTCCCACGCGATCGAGGCCAAGTCGCTTCCCAACTGGGCAACGTGATCCAACCCCACAGAAGTTATGACGGAGAGAATGGGATCGACCACGTTGGTTGCATCCAAACGCCCGCCCAACCCCGTTTCCACCACTGCCACGTCCACCTTTTCGCGAGCGAAGGACAAGAAGCCTATGGCAGTGATCAATTCAAAGAAAGACGGGTGGTCCTCCGGATCGTCCGCAGCCAGTTTTTCGGAGACAGGTTTCAGTTGTTCGACGAAAGAGGTTATCTCTTCGTCAGTCATCACCTGTCGATTGATCTGGATTCGCTCGCCCAACCGAACAAGGTGCGGCGAAGTGAGCATCCCCACCTTCGCTCCGGCCCTCCGCAGAGCGGCTTCCAACATGGCGCAGACGGATCCCTTGCCGTTGGTTCCGGCGACGTGGATGACCGGAAATTCGCGCTCCGGATGTCCAAGAACCCGAACCAAGGCCCGCATTCGATCAAGACCGTACTTCGATCCCTGACTCCGCAGTGAACAAAGGTAATTCACCGCCTTGAGCGAATCCTTCGCTTCGTTCGAGGACATCGAAAACAAAGGAGAGTCGCTCGCTCGACGCTTCTTCCGCCGAAAGCCCTATTTTTTAGCCCTTCTCGACTTGGACTTAGGTTTGGGCTTGGGCTTGGTGACGGGAAGCAGCAAGTCAAGCAATGCGATCAATCGGGCGCGCATTTCATGTCGTGGCACAATTTGGTCGAGCAAACCATGCTTCAAGAGGAACTCCGACGTCTGAAAGCCTTGGGGCAAATCGCGTTGCGTCGTTTCCTTGATGACGCGCGGTCCGGCAAAACCGATCAAAGCGCCGGGTTCCGCCAAGATAACGTCTCCCAGCGACGCAAAGCTGGCCATCACGCCAGCCATCGTGGGATGAGTCAATACCGAGATATAAGGCAGCTTCGCCTCGCTCAAGCGTTTCAAGGCGGCGCTGGTCTTGGCCATCTGCATAAGGCTGAGGATGCCCTCGTACATACGGGCCCCGCCAGAAGCAGACACGATGATCAGGGGTGTTTTGCGCTCCACAGCCCGCTCGATCGCCCGGGTGATCTTCTCGCCCACGACCGAACCCATACTCGCCCCGAGAAAGCGGAAATCCATGACCGCAAAGCTTACTTCGCGACCATTCATTTGGCCCATGCCCGAAACCACTGCGTCCTCCAAGCTGGATTTCTCCTTGTTCTCCTTGAGCTTGTTGGCATAGGTAGCCACGCCCTTGAAGTTGAGCGGGTCCTTGGAAGAGAGTTTCTCGTCCTTCTCCTGGAAGGTTCCCTCGTCCATCAAAGAAGCGATCCGCTTGGGAGCGGAGAGCGAGAAATGATACCCGCTCTTGGGCTCCACCATAAGGTTTTTCTCCAAGTCTTCGGTATACACCATTTCGCCGCTTTTGGGGCACTTGGTCCACGCCCCTTTGGGCGCCCGCTTCTTGGGGGTGACCGTCGAATACTTTGGTTTTCCAAAAATCGCCATCGTTCGCAAACTACTGTTCATCCATGGCCCAACGCCGCCACGTCCACGTCCCTCGCACCCGCTTTCCGCAATGCGCGGCAGCAAGCTTGAAGAGTCGCTCCAGTCGTGATGACGTCATCTATGACCACGTATCTTCGATCCAACTCCATAACGGTTTCCGGTCTAAGGGCAAAGGCATTTTTGACGTTTTTGAGACGCTGCTCTCTCGGCAAGTCCGTCTGGGTAGGCGTCGACCTCGTCCGAACCAACAGATCGGCATACTCCACGCCCTCCGTAACTGCAGTCATCACTTGCGCAATCAACGCCGCTTGGTTGTAACCGCGCTGGCGTCGACGACGTCTGTGCAAAGGAACGGGCACCAAAATAGCATTCTGAAGAAAACCCCAATACTCTGGCGTTTTCTCCAGCAAATACGGCAAATCCTTCAAGACCCCTGTCATCCCGCGATACTTCAGGGCATGTACAAATGACTGCCCTAAACCCGACAATAAAAACGCCGCTCTTCCCCGCTCGAAGGATGGCTTCAAGGCAACGCAGTTGGGGCATTCCCGACAAGCCAGCAACTCCCCGAAGAATGGATGGCCGCACTTCTTGCAATATGGAAACTCCACCCATTCGATCCGCTCCACGCAAAGGGAGCAAAGGTAAAAACAGGGCTCCTCCTCCTCGAGCAAACCACCACAGCCAAGACAAGACCGCGGGCATACCAAGTCGAGAAGGTTGCCCAATACCACCTGCAAGCTTCCACCCAACCTCACGAAAGGCGTCTCCGATAAAACACCTTCTCCAGGCAAAGCCCTTGCGGAGGCGCCGTCACCACCAAAGCAGTACGCTCGCAACTCTTCAAAATCTCCTGCACCTGCGACACCTTGAGCCTGCCCCGCCCCACGTCAAACAAAGCACCGCACAAACTACGAACCATCTTGTACAAAAAGCCACTGCCCTCGACGGTTACGCCCAACCGACGACCCGAACGCGTGACGTTCAAACACCAGAGATTCTTTACTGGATCGTCATCGCAAGGATATCCACGCGATGCTCCGAAAGAGGTGAAGTCATGCTGCCCAATCAGAGACCGCGCCGCCATCCGCATTGCATCGAGATCAAGTCGAGAACCGTGCAAAGAGGTTCGACAGCGTGCCTCCATCGGAAGAGCCCGTCCCTCGAATGCACGGTAGACGTAACGTTTCCCTTGGGCCGAAATTCGAGCATGAAAGGAAGAGCGTGCCTTTTTAACTTCCAAGATTTGAACGTCACTTGGCAAAGCAGTGGCAAACGCCTTTCGCAACGCCTCGCCTCCGTGTTTCCAGGTGTCGTCGAAATGGAAGACCTGTCCCTTGGCGTGGACACCGGCGTCCGTACGACCACTGCCATGGATTCTCGTCTTGTGTCCCAAGATTTCCCCGAGGGCCTGCTCGATCACGTCCTGAATGGCTCGACCAGTAACTTGGCTTTGCCATCCAGCATAGTCGGTACCGTCGTAAGCGCAGACGCACTTCCACCTCATCGCAATGGGACTCATCTCAGGTTTCTTGGCGAGACTCCAAGTAGTCCCGCAAAATCAAAGCCGCGGCGGACGAATCCAATTCGCCCCGATTCTTGCGTCGCCGTCGCTTGGTTGCCTTCGCATCGGTCTTCGCTTGATAGGTCGTCAAGCGCTCGTCCACCTTTTCCACGGGCAAAGCGAATCGCTGTTCAAGCTCCTTGACAAAGGCATCCACCTCCCTTGCTCGTGAGCCCACGGTCCCGTCCATGTTGAGGGGATACCCGACAACGAGAAGATCGGGGTTTCGCTCGCGAACCACCTCGGCCAAAGTCTCGAAGCATCTCGGTTCCTCCACTCCGGGCAAGGCATCCAACGGCATGGCGACGCCCAGTTCGTCGGCAAAGCTCAATCCCATGCGACGCCGGCCGTAATCGATGCCCAAAGCATTGGCCATGATGACTCAGGTCCAGCTCTCGCCGTCTTCGCGGCGACTGATTTCCTGCACCAACTGCTTGACTTCCTGAGCCTTGCTCCGATGGCAGACCAAAGTGGCTTTGTCCGTCTCCACCACGATCAAGTCCTCAACACCCAGCAAAGCCGTCAAGCGACCCCTCGGTGAAATCACCAAATTATCCGATGAGTCCAAGACGACCACTTCGCCCTTTGACACGTTGCCCGCTTCGTCGGTGGGAAAATGCCGGCCCACGGCGGGCCATTCGCCCACGTCGTCCCAATCGAAATCGGATTCCACCACAACCACGTTGTCGGCCTTCTCCATGACCGCGTAGTCAATGGAAATCCTAGGTAATTCAGGATAAATGCCCTCCATGCAGACATCTAGGTTTTCACCACTGTTCCATCGATTTTCCAAGTCGAGCAAGCCCTCGCGCAATTCCGGAGCATGGACAGCCAAGGCGTTTAAAATGACCTCGGGTCGCCACACGAACATACCAGCGTTCCAAAAGTAATCACCCGACTCGAGATAGCCACTTGCCGTATCCAAGTCCGGTTTCTCTACGAAACGCTTCACCTCGTAGATGCTACGGCCTTCCACCTCGCCCCTGAAATCGCCTCGCTGCACGTAACCGTAACCCGTGGCCGGTTCCGTAGGACGCACGCCAATAGTAACAAATATATCGTCTTGGGCAGCCGCCGCGAAAGCCGTTCGCAACACTTCGCGAAAACCCGTCGCCCGATCGATGACATGATCGGCGGGAAGCATGGCGAAAACGGCGTCTTCGCTCGCCCGCTTGACCAACAAAGCTGCCAAACCCACAGCGGCAGCGGTGTCTCGTCCCATCGGTTCGCCCACCACCTGCTCCGGCAATAAATCAGGGCAAGCCTCCAAGGTAGCTTCGCGTTGCTCGCGATTGGTTACCACGAACACATTCTCCGGCGGAACGAGTCCCTCCAGACGAGCAACTGTTTGGGCCAGCATGGGAGACTCCCCGACAATGGGCAACAAGTGCTTCGGGCAACTCAATCGGCTTTGTGGCCAAAACCGTTCGCCTCGACCACCGGCCATGATCACAACATAGGGTTCACTCATCGTTGGGCTCCGTCAAAGGCTTCGACGTTCACCGATGCCTGGGCGCGGAAGGAGGAAAATACAAGTGCCGTGGCTCGATCAGATCAAGGAAGAACCCTTCGTCATGGCCAATCAAGGGGAAATTGGCTCGATCGATCAATTCCTTGTCACCTATGAGCGACCACCGCGAGCCGCTTCCGATATCCCCGAACAAAAAATACGAATCGAAACCGCCACCGTTCCAAAGGAATGCTTGATCCGTGCGATCAGGTCGCGACCCAGAGGTCAGACCGCTCAGTGGCGTCAACCCAAGTCCGGAAAGGGATTGACGGGAGGGGTGCCCGAGAGCCACGAAATTTGAGCCCTTCCGCAAAGGCATGGCCATGCGATTGGACCGAACCTCGCCTACCAGGAACAAGGCAACGCCGTTCTCGCCAACGCGCTCCGTGAAAAATCCTTCTCCGGGAAAAATCGGACGATCATCCCAAAACCGTGAAAGGTCGGTCCAGCGCGACCATCCCAAAGTGCGCGTTCCATCCTCGGAGGCAGCGAAATGATAAGGCGACAAACGACCCGATTCCAAAAACCACACACGATCGGCCTCTTTTGAAGAGGCCGCACCAATTAATACTTGTTCGCCCGCTCTTCCGAAAACTTGGCCCAAGGTAAAATGTGGGCGAACCACCACTTTTCGCCCAGCGAGATCCGGCAATGGGCCCAACCTAGTGTTGGCGGCATGATTGACGGCTAGAGAAAGCCGATCCCCTAAAGGCTGAATGCTCGCCACCTCCCACCGCTCTCCCTCGAAAGGCCCCTCGACGACTTCCAAATAAGCACGTTTGTTTCCGAGTATTTCAGCCAAGGGGGCATCGACTCTCGTCAATGCCAAAGAGGTCGCATCGTTCGTTCGGACCCGCCCACCGAGAAGTCGTCGGTGGACAAGTGGCAAACCGGAAATCCTCACGCCTGGGTGAAGGGCGAAAGCGTGCCCTGCCCACAATGGACTTTGAACTACCGTCTCCGAATCGGAAGCCAAGATTGCTCGCAAACGCAGCAAACCAACCTCGCCCACGCGCACGGGAATCGAAGCCTCTCGCGTTGACGCTCCCCGAACCGAAGTCGCATCGAGTTCCTGCCATTCCCCATTCCGAAAGGTTTCCGTGATGACACGGACGTCGACCGCGTTGCGGTCCACGCGGTATCGCAAGAAAAGAAGGAAGCTTTCCTCACCTTTCACGGCAGGTTCGACCTGCGGCAAATCACGAGTATCAGCGATCAAGGGATGGTTGCCCAAGGCGTACTCCAGCAAGTTCGGGTACCCGTCGCCATCGGGATCCTCGCTAGGATCAGCTGCTTCCTCGCCGAAATTTCGAAGCAGCCATTGGGAAAAGGTCAGCGAAGGGTCGATCAAGGCAAAATCGATTTCGGCGCGAGCGTCTCCGGTTTTCAAAACGACCTTGCGAACGGTCGCCCCGAGTGGTTTCCAATCTCCCCAATCGATCGCCACCGAGTAAGTTCCCGCCTTCAATCCCGAGAACCGATAACTCCCTTCGAGCGAGGTTAGCATGCGCGAAGTCGTCCGAACCGCTCCTGTTCCATGAGAAAGGAATACATTGATCTCCGCGATGCCCGCTTCACCCGCCTCGCGAACAAAATCGCGATCCGAGTCATTCCATACCGTGCCCGCGACGACTCCGCTCGGTTGTGGAACGTCTTCGGGATCCAGTGGATTAGTGGCAGCAGTCACCTCTGCGCCATCTGCGTAACCATCGCCATCGCTGTCAGGGTTGGTAGGATCAAGATAGAGAAGGCTCTCGCGCAAATTGCTGAGACCGTCCCCGTCAGCATCGCCGAAACCGTTTTCCTGAAACCCCTTGAACATCTCGAGTTCCCACCCGTCCGGCAAAGAATCGGCATCGTAATCAAACTGCCGATTGACGTCCACCTGCCATGAACGTCGAGCCAAGACCCATGCAGCGCCACGCCCTCGAGCGGTGGGAGCAGAATTGCCCCCTCCATCCAGCAAGACGATGCCGCCTTTTCTTCCGTGGGCGACGAGGGTGTCCAAAATCGAGTCGATCGATTCCGAGGACAGCTTGTTGTAGCGAGCGTCCAAAAACTGAATGGCAGGGTTTTCTCGTAGATTGAGCGTAGCCAAGTCATTGTTGCTCAAACGCAGTTCCTCCAACCGTGGGTTGCCGGCAAGGTCTATGCCAGTCAGTCGATTGTCCGCGAAATCAATTGTGGTTAGCCAGCGATTGGCGGAAACGTTCACGCTCGCCAATAGGTTGCAGGTAAGCTTGACCTGAAAGAGCGAAGGGAAGGATTCCAAGTCAACCTCGTCCACCAATCCCTTGTTCGAAAGATCGATCGAAGTTACGCTGTAGAAACCTTCGGGGGCTTTGGCAAAGAACCAGCGAGGTTCATCATCGACGAATCCCACTCTTGGCAAAGCCTGAGCGCTTGCAGAATCCGAACTTGAAGCGTAACTCCAGACAGGGGATGTCTCGCGCCGACCAAGCGATCCGGGGTCCTAGAGATATGCGCGAGCCCGCAAACCGAAGCGCCTCTCCGGGGCTGGTCTTGGCACCGACCAATTTCTGGACCGAAGAGTTGCCAAGTTCACTCTGCCAGCGAGGCTCAGGTTTTGTTTGCGCAAATCGCTCAGGCCGAGAAAACCATCGCTCTTGCCGTGGGCAGTCAGTCCGGATAGCAATCCTTCGATTCCGCGACGATCGAAGCGATTGTCGAACAACAACAACCGATCCAGTTGTCGATTTTTCGAAACGTCCAAACCATGAAGCCGGTTGCCCTGAGCTGAAAGATAGCGCAGTCCGGGATTGGCGGACAGGTCGAGGGCGGGCAGAACAAGATCATCGAAAACACCTGATCTCGCCGACCTATTCATGGACTCCGCATAAACGGAAGTCGTCACCGCAAAGGTGATTGCGGTCCGGAGCATCCAACCAATTGCCCGCCAAAGCGAACGGAGCCTTCTTGTTGCTGGTCCCATGGGTGATTCCAAGGGGTCATTTATAGCGAACTTCGGTTACACTCGCAAGCCAATTGCTATCAGCGGCAATCAGGGGAAACAACTTCATCTCCCTTCCTAGCTTGCCAATGGAGGGAGGATTCGCATTCTAGGCGGGCTTTCCGCAATGAACAGGACACACCACTGCAACGAACTACGC
>MDTC01214147.1_pt1 | contig 11129 bp, 9 predicted proteins | sample 811181 | NCBI WGS metagenome assembly MDTC01 (sample SAMN05326644, study PRJNA326480) | marine metagenome | isolation source: seawater | place: Pacific Ocean: North | collected 2011 | reverse complement strand
TGAGATCCAACATAATCCCATGTATTGTTAGCAAATACAACCCATTCTGAATCATCAACATTAGTACCAGCAGATGCAGACCAATCTGAATTTCCAGTTTCAACTTCTAATTTTCTAACTAAAGTATGGTTTTGAGTAGCATTAGATTCTCCAGCTACTTCCCAGCCAGACCCTGGGTCATCACCTGTTGTTCCAATGATATCAACAATATCTCCACTTCCAAGCTGAGTTAAAGCAAATACATCATCACCATTACTAAGGTAAGTAAATGTTTGATCACATTCTGCTTGAATTATATCATCAGCTGAGCCATGACATACAACGTAAACTTCTCCAGCACCTAAAGTTCCAGTAAATGTAACATTATCAGGAAAGTCCCACTCGCCCTCTGTATTACATCCATTTGAACAACTAGAAAGTGTGTATCCTATTAGGTCAACTTCGAAGTTTTCAGCATTATATATTTCTAAATATTTGTTGTTAGAAGATCCTTCTGCATACTCAGAAATAAATAAATTTCTTGAGGGAGGAAATACGCAAGAACCATCATCAATAGTTGCCTCAGAATCATAGTTATGAGCATTAGGATAAGTACAACCTGAAATTGGAACTGGGCAAGCATCACATGATTCCCAACATACTGTATCTAGAACCATATCACTATCACCAGTAGTTAAAAATCTATCATTACCATAGTTGCCACCAGCACAATCAACTAAATCTGATCCGCTTTCATAACCACCATCATTAAAATTATAACCGTAAGTTTTTCCACTTATTAAAGACATAGTGTATGTATAAACTAAATCACCATCACTATCATCCATTACAAACCAATCGCTTGGAGCATAGTCTCCATCTATTGTAGTAGTACGTACTTTAATATCGCCTGAAACACCTTCATAATTCATATCTACAGAAAATGTTACATTGATTACGCATGAAGAATCGTCACCTTCACACACACCACAATCATCAACTTCAGCATCACCGCCACAAACACCTGCACAGTCATCGTATAAACAATCACCTTCAGAACCAGTATTACAGGCAGCTGTATCATCACAAGTTACTACAACATCTGTACTTGCACCAATCCATGAACCTGGATCAAAACCTTCAGGTGCATATTGATTCCCATCTCCACCACCAGAGTCGTTATCAATATTCCATCCACTTGCATTCCATGTAGCTGAGGCAGAAGTATTATCAGAGGCTCTTTCAGCTCTTCCATCTTCAAACTCATGGTCTGTTCCAGTTCCGTCTTCTCCTGGCACACCAAATATGTCTACTACGACATCGTTTAGTAAAATAGCCATATTATCATCGCCATTTGAATCAGCCGCACCACCAGTACCAATATCTTGATCGCAAGTTAAATCTGGCCATGTAGCAGAAAATTTATCTGCATCATTACAAATGATATAAAATCCACCAGCACTAATGGTTCCAGTTAATCCTACAATACTACTTGCAGTTGGATCATCATTACCATTAGTCCATCTTTGAATAGTCCATCCATCTGATAAATCCACAGATGAATCACCATTATTATATAACTCAACGTATCTTCCAGAAGTACTTGAATTCTGAGGGTCAGTTAACTCAGTCATAAATACGTCAGCCATTAAAAAATTGAAAATTAATATAAACATTGGAAAATGTTTAAATAAACGATTACTCATTACGGTTCTCCTCCCATAATTATTTATTGTGGTTTGTAGACTTGAAATTAAATAAATGTATACCATAAAGTCAAAGACTAATTGCTTATTTTGTAAGAAAAATTAAATCTTGCAAATCTAAATATAATTTGTTCATAAAAATGTGATTTTAAGCACATTATTTAAAAGAGTAAATTGGTTACCGATTAGTGATTATGGTCATGATCATGACTATGATTATGATCATGGTTGTGAATTTCTTTTGGATGATCCTCATGTAAGACATCATGAAAGTATCCATTTAGTTGCATAACAAGTAATAAAAATCCAAGTACAACAAGCGACCAATTGGTTGCTTTAGAAATAAAATTAAAATAATTGCCTCTTAACATTTTTAAAATTGGATACAAGATAACCAAAACAATGATTTGCCCAAATTCAACACCAACATTAAATGATAAAATTTGAGAAATTGTCAGATTAATATTTGATGCAAGGGCCACTTCTTGAAGTTTTGTAGATAAACCAAAGCCATGGATAAGACCAAATATAAAAACCATTAATAATAGATTTGGTGCGCTGGTAGAAAATATTTTTTTGAAACCATCTAAATTTTCAAAACCTTTATAAATGACACTAAATGCTATAATCGCATCTATTAAGTAAGCATTAGCAGTGATTTGAAAAAAAGTTGCAAAAATAAGAGTCAGGCAATGTGCAATAGTAAATGCAGTAATAAATTTTAATATATCAAAATAATTAGTTAAGAAAAATAATACTCCAACTAAAAACAAAATGTGGTCATATCCAGTGACCATATGTTCTGCACCAAAATATACAAAATCCATTAAACTTGCACTTGACATCGCATTTGCAGTTGATTCTGAAACGCCATGTCCAAAAATATACCCAATAGAAGTGATTGTAAAAATTATTTTGAAGATATTATTCATATGCAAAATTAAATTATTATCTTGAATTTTACAAAAATTTTAGAAAATATAAAAAAAGCCCTGCAATATCATTGAAGGGCTCTTTAATTAATAAATGTTAATAAGGTTTAAATATAAAATTTAACCTGCTAAAATAATATTCATAATTAAAATAACATCTTGAACATTAACACCACCATCATCATTTAAATCAGCGGAGCTATCATATTGATTTTGCAATATGAAGTTAACTGTTAAAATTACATCTTGTACATTTACAGCCGTATCACCATTTATATCTCCAGGTAAGTCTTGGCTACATGTAAGAGTAGTTAAAAATTGTGAAGCATCATTTGGTCTTTCCAATAAAAGTTCACATGCATTTTGATCTTCCATTAAAAAATATGATGCCCAATATAATGATTTATATCTACTTGACTCTGAATAAGATGAACCATGACCACCACCTTCAATCTCTAAAAGCATTTTAATAGTGTCATCTGGAGTATTAGCGTAAATATCTTGCCCAAGTAAACCATCATAACTTTCTAATTCATTTAATTCAAATTGACCCGCTACAATTAATGTTGGAATATCATGATCAACAAATTCAGGCACAAGACATATACAGTAATTAAAATCAGCACATAAATCACAATCTTCTACAATAATAGTTGGGTTAAGTGCTATTGCACCTTTTATAAATTCAACATTTGGATTATCTAGAGTCAAGGCTATTTGAGAGGCACCTCCTCCCATAGAATACCCAGCAACAACAAAACTATTTGAATCAATCATATCATAAACTGGAGAATTTATTCTTAAATTTTCTTCTTTGATAGTTTCTATTGCATCTAGAAGACCCTCTGCTCTCATTTGATGGGAATCATTGATTTCATCATTTGGACCAATAATCATAGCAGTAAAACCCCATGATGCAAAAAATTCTGCCCAATCAGACATAGTCGTACTTCCTCCACCAAATCCAGGAGTTAAAATTACAGACTTAAATGGAGCTACTGCATCAACCGGATAATAAAGTCTACCATCACGATATAAAGGACCATTTCTTAAGCCATCAGATTCTGTGATTACTTGATAACTATATGGACCATCAGCTTCTCCACCACCACCGCCACCAATTTCTTGGCACTGGTTGGTTTCTTCGTTCCATTCACAGTAATATGACCAATAAAGACAATCTGCTTGATTTAAATCACTACATTCAGCGTAGAGAAAAGATGTTGTAATAAAAAATAGTGTTGCTATTAATTTTTTCAAAATAAACCCCCAAAGAATTGTACTACTAAAATACTACACAAAAAATAACCTAAAAATTAAATTTACAATTAGTTACAAATCATAATGGTTTCAATTTAATCAAAAATTTTATCTTTAATTCCTTTATTGATTACATAGTTTTTATAATCAACTGTAATAGTTCCTTCTACAATAGAATTATTTGGCATCATAGATGCATCTTGTCCAATAATATTACCTGCATCTTTATTTAACCAGTTAAATAATTTTTCATCTTTTATATAGTATTTAACTATTGATTGTTTGGGCATGTAATAATTATCAAAATCTTGATAAAGGTTGTTAATTTGAAATAATTTTAATGTATCAAGTTTAGTGGTAACATTTTTAATAACCCATTTAGAGGTATCAATTTTAACTTCTACAATTGGATTAAAAGTGATTCTAGAATATTCATTTGGCATCTCTAATTTTAAACTATCAACTATTAAATCTCCAATTAGGATAATATCATCAATATTTAAATCATCTTTAAAATCTGACATTTTAACATTTTTTAAGTTATCAAAATTATCATTTGGAGATGTAAACAAACCTGTTTTTGGAAGGATTCCAAAACCTTTTGCTTTGACCTTTATTTTGTTAGGTTTTTTATAAAAAACCTTATATTTCTTTTTTGGCATTCTAAAGGCTGGTATTTCAAGCCTTATTACCATATCAACTTTATAATCATTTATTAGATTAAATTGTTCGTTTGTTTTACGAATATAATAATCTTCAATAGATTCACTTGATGGTAAACAAATTGAAGAAAAAATTATAATTAAAAAAAGTTTAAAAAAGATCATTCCAAAATATCCCTATTTGTAAAATTAAAATATGCAGCAGCAATAAATATTGTTATCCAAATGAAGCAAACCATAAAACAATCAATAAAAATATCAATAGGTATTGGATCATAAAAAGCTAGTAAAAAAATATCAATGTATCCTGTAAATAAGTATGGATCTATTAATTCAAATATATCAATCGGTATAAAAGAAATAGCTGAACCAATGAAAACTATGCTTATGGTAGAGATTATTGGTGTTACACTATTTTTCGAAAAGGAAGAAAAAAATAAACAAAGTGATGATACAGCAATCATCACAAAATTAGAAAAAGTAAACCCTAAAAAGAATCGCCAAATTATATCGTCCTCTGAAAGAAGTAATATACCCTTGTGGAATACTATTAACTCACCATCACCTAATATTAAATATGATATAAATAAACTAAATGAAAAAAAGTAAAACATCATAAGCGTTGTATATAGGAAAACTACTAATACTTTAGAAATGAAAACATCTCTTCTAAGGATTGCTCTAGTAAGATAAATTCTAAATGTTCCTTTTGAGTATTCTCCTGATATTATTTCAGATGGAATTATTGTTGATAAAAAGGGCATATGAGTAATTAGAATAGCAATAATTAAGTAGGCTGAAAGGTATCCGTTTATAATTGATCCTATAAAAATAAATGAATCCTGCATTTGTCCATAAATTTTTGTCTCAAGTGACACAGCCCCGTAATCTATAGCATACACAATAGCGGGTATTAAAAGAGTGATTAAAATAAAACTTATATATGTCCTTCGCTTATAAAGGGCTTTAATAAGTTCATTATAAAATAGATTAATCATATTAAAAATATTCTATTAAGTTTGATTCTTTACTAATTTTATATATGTCTTCACCACTAAGAACATTATTTAAATTTGCAATAGTATCTTTAGTTTTAGTTTGAATTAAAATATTATTATTAAAAGAACTAATAAACGTAAAATCATCACTTTCATTTATTTTATCAATTACGGGTTCAGGATTTTTGACGGTAATCATCCATTTAAAACTTTTCATCAACTGTTCATTTAATGAAACTGAATCAGAACAAACACCATCTTTAAACACGGTGAAATCCGTACATAATTCTTCTACATCTTTTAAGTTATGAGTACTAAGACAAATGGTTTTTCCTTCTGATTTTAATTTCTTTATTAGCCTTATCATATCATTAATTCCATTAGGATCTAAACCATTATTGGGTTCATCAAGTACAAGAATTTTAGGGTTATGAAGAAGCGCTTGCGCAATTCCTAATCTTTGTTTCATGCCATATGAATAAGCACTTACTTTATCATCCGCTCTATGACTTAGCTCAACTAATTTTAAAACTTCATCAATTCTATTTGGATTTACTTTAGAAATCCTAGCAAGGATTTCTAAGTTTTTTTGTGCAGATAAATATTCATAAAATGTGGGAGCTTCAATTAAATATCCAAAATCTTTCCTAAGAATCATATCGTTTTTTTGAATAGCAATACTATTATAATAAATTTCTCCAGTCCAGTCATATATCAAACCAGGTAAAATTTTCATAAAAGTTGATTTTCCGCTTCCATTTGCACCTAATATACCAAAGATGGAATTTTCAGGAATTGAAAATGAAATATCTTTCAGAGCCTTGACTTTATTATAACTTTTATTAATATTTTTGAATTCAAGAATCATTATAAAGTGATTTATTTAGACTCTAATAATGTGTGAATAATTATTTTTAGAATTAATCCATATAATAAAGTAATTGAAGCAATTGATAAAGATTGTAAGAAAATAATTAAATTAAATTCTCCATTAATACTAGACATGCCAAAACCTATTGAAATAATGCCAATTAAAAAACCTAACCATGAAATAGGCATTATAATTTTTTTAAAAAATTTCAAACCCTTGGAGTCTAGCGAAAATTTTCCATTGACATAAACCGAAAGCAAATATGATGGAAATAATACTACTATCAAACTTTCAAGATTCCAAAAATAAACTACCCTTAGTCCATATGACATACTTGCTAAAAACATAGAAAGATAAATTATTAAAACAGTAAATACTAAACAGAATATTCTTAATATCATTTTATTCTCCTTGATTTAAAATTAAGTTTATAAGGTTAATTACATCTAAAACATTGACTGTACCATCAAAATTTAAGTCAGCTTCAGGCAAATATGTTTCATCATCTAAAATTGTACTGATCATTATTACTACATCAAGAACATTTAATGTACTATCATTGTTTAAGTCTCCATTTAATAAATTTTGAACATTACTAATTTTCAGAAAACCAAACTCACCATTATCAACAGCAATTATAGCACCTCCATCATCTGTTAAATCAATATCTTCACCTGCCCAATCATAATTTTGATTTGAAATGTCAAGAGAAGAAAATGTAGTTTGCCATTCAACATTTCCATTATTATTAAATTTAATTAAATATGCATTCCATACATCAGAGCAATCATCTCCATTACATTCTGAATAAGCGTATTCATCTCCAGTTCCTGCAATAGTAACACACCCACCATCATTTGTTGCTTTTATACCCCAGGCTTCATCATGAATATACTCTGGATTGAAACCTCTAGGGTTACCAATTTTTCTATCCCAAAGTAAATTTCCATCAAAATCTAATTTCATTGTGTAAGTGTCCCAATTTTCAGTTCCAGATAAAGTATGTCCTGCTAGAAAAATGCTTCCATCGGAATTTATATCCATCCCAAAGCAATGATCGTAATTATTTCCTCCATATTCATTTTCCCATACAATATTGCCATCTAAATTCATTTTTAATGCTTTAAAGTCAAGCGCTTCTTCTGTGAGCCCAGATATTATTAAATGATTATTAAAATACTTTACTCTGTAAGCCTGTGAAATATATTGGTTAAGGTTTATGCTATTTATTTCATTGCCATCATAATCAAGAAACATCATATATCCTTGACCTTCAGCGTAGAAAGTATTATTCGAATCTTGAGCATATCTGTATCCTACTGCGACAATTCCATTTGGAGTCCATGCTGCGTGCTCGAATGCATCTGTACCTCCGTTATTAAAAGTCTTAGTCCACAATATATCTCCAGATTCTTTGTTAAGTTTTATTAATGAACTATTTCTATTTTGTGCTCCACAAACCAAATAACCATCATCAACTTCAATTACACTATTACCTAAATTATGGCCTCCTGTATTAATTTCTTTAGACCATACTAATTGACCATCTGAATTAGTTTTAATGATTAATATTTTTGAATTGGGCAAAAAATTAGTTTCGCCAACTTGTAAAAAACCACCATCATTGCACTTTAAAATATAATGTCCATGAGATTCTTCACCAGAACCATTATAACTATTAAACCAATCAATTTCAGGTAATGCGTTTAGTAGAGAAGATATAATTAATATTATTAAAAATCTATCATTCATATTATTTATGTTTCCAATATAATATTCAAAATTAAAACTATATCTTGAATATTAAGCCCATCATCAAAATTTAAATCAGCATTAGGATCAAATAATTCCTCTAAAATGAAATCTATAACTATAATCAAATCAATTATATCCAAAATTCCATCTCCACTTATATCGCCAATTGGGTCTTGTTCTTGTTGCCATTGATTATATAATTCTTGAAGAAGATCAATTGGCTCAACCCCGTTACTTGTATTATTGACATTAAGATCTAAGTAGTAATCACCCTCCTCATCTAAGGGTTTTGCAACTCTAATAAAAGCAGAAAGTGAAGAGGTATTATTATTTAAACACCTACTATCTGCACCTGGTATGTTCGCACCTTGCAAAGCTGCCATTAATTTATCTGATAAAGTTCCAACGGTTTGATTAAAATTTTGTTCCATCAATAGTAAAATATTTTCATCTAGAAGAATATTGCCTTGAATAGCATAGTTAGGGCCAAGTATATGATCTTTATAATCCATACAATTTGATCCAGTATATGCAGCTGATCTGCCGCCATCATATATATCAACAATTCCATATTGCCTGATAGTTGGATTATTACTCACATCATTTTCTACTATATAATCAATGATTTCATCTGGAGTTAATCCTAAATCCATCATATTACTTGCCATAATTTGATTGTATCCACTCCAATAAGACTGAGTATGAATAGCACCTACACCTGGATGAATATCACTGATTATAATTGATCCCCCAATGCATGATGCTCCAGCACTACCTACTATGCCATTTTCTATATCGACAGCCACAATTGAAAAGGTTGACAATCCAAAACTGAACAATACCAAAGTAAAATATTTAATTAAAAATTTCATGTTTAAATTTACTTAAAAAATAAATAGTCTTTCAATTTAATATGTTCAAAAATTTTTTGTAACTTTAAATATTAAATTAAACTCATATATGAAAATATTAACTCAGTTTATAAATACCATCATTCAATTATTTAATCCAATCGATAACATTAAATCAATTAAAAATGTTAAAGAAGATATTTTTTCAGGAATTACTGTTGCAGTAATTGCACTTCCCTTAGCACTTGCATTTGGTGAAATATCTGGACTAGGACCTTTCGCAGGAATCATTGGTGCAATATGCGGAGGGCTAATTGGTGGTTTATTTGGAGGTAGTATGGTTAGCGTAAGTGGTCCAACAGCACCAACCTCATCTCAAATTGCAGTATTCATGGGAGCATATTTAATTGGCACATCATCATTTCCAGATTTTGTAGCAATATTTTCAATTATATTCCTTAGCGGCATAATTATGATAATAGCTGCTTCATTAAACATATCAAAATACATTCAATATATTCCTTATTCTGTTGTTTCAGGATTTATGTGTGGAATAGGTATCATAGTTATTTTAAGTCAACTAAAAAACTTTTTTGGTACAAAACAATATAACTTAAGTGATATTAATTATGATATCTTGATTGTTTCAATACCAACATTTATCATTTTATTTTTATGGCCATTAATTAAGAAAAATTTTAATTATATCAATAAAATTCCATCTCCACTAATTGCTCTAATTATTGGAACCTCAATATCTTATTTATTTAACCTTGAAATTCCTTTAATTGGTGATAAAATGCAAAATACCAATGAATCACATATTTTTAATTTTTATATACCAGATTTTGAAAGATTTATTGAATTTTTAAATCCAGCATTTTCATTAGCATTGTTAGTTATTATTGATAGTCTTCTAACATGTATTATAGGTGATAATCTTACAGGAATTCGACACACAAGTAATAAAGAAACTTTTGGTCAAGGTTTAGCAAATATGCTAAGTGGTTTGCTAGGTGGAACTCCAACAGCAACAGCAACAATGTTTACTGTTTCTAATATTAAATCTGGAGCTTCATCTTCTTTATCATCAATTGTTTATGCATTAACATTACTGGCAATTTTATTAGGATTTAGTTTTATAGTTGAAATGATACCTTTAGCTTGCATTGCTGCTATTTTACTTAAAGTTGGTTTTGACATTCTTGACTATAGAATCCTTCCAATAATGAGAAAATTACCTATATCTGATTTATTTATGTTTATTACAGTTTTATTTATAACGGTATTTTATGATTTAATTTTAGCAGTAGGTGTTGGTGTATTGATTGCAATAGTACAGTCTGCAGATAGTATTAAAAGATATATTAAATCTAAACATAAACATCAATTCATTTCAATTGAAGAATATAAATTGAATCTCAAAAAATATAAAAATGAATCAATAAATATTTTTAGGCTAGAAGGTCCAATTTTTTTTGCTTCAATGAAATTATTAGTTAAATCTTATACTGATCATCAAAAAAAAGATATTCTTATAATTGATATGAATAATATTACTAGAATTGATTTGTCAGGAACTTATGCATTAGAAGATTTAATTAAAGGGGCGCAGATAAATAATACTTTAGTATATGTAATAAATGAAAATTCTAAAATAGATAAAGTTTTAAAAAATGTAAATTTTATAAAACATATTGGTGAAAAATTTTATTTTAAATCAAAAAAATTATTAGAAGAAAATTTAAACAGAGACTAAATTATTCCCATCTAGTTACATAATCACTCGTATCAATTTCAGGAATGTCTTTTGGTTCAATAGTTGGAGTACCAACATATATATATCCTAGTATTTTATGATTATCATCTAAATTAAAATACTTACTAATCTCATCATTTAAAGAAACTTTACCAGTCCTCCAAATTGCACCATATTTTAACGCATGTAATGCTAATAAAATATTTTGTGCAGCAGCAGATGTGGATAACAATTGTTCGACTTCAGGTACTTTTGGATGATCTTTTACATGGCAAACTAAAATAATAATCATTGGTGCTCTAAAAGGAGCATTTTTATATTTTGATAATAATAACTCACTAACATCCTTTGTTGTA
>MDTC01206484.1_pt1 | contig 11129 bp, 6 predicted proteins | sample 811181 | NCBI WGS metagenome assembly MDTC01 (sample SAMN05326644, study PRJNA326480) | marine metagenome | isolation source: seawater | place: Pacific Ocean: North | collected 2011 | reverse complement strand
ATCTGCCAAATTCTCACTTGTGGGAAGCTCATGCACGCCGCTGTCAGCTATCAGGATCGTGTGTTCCTGTGCCATCACCATGGTTATTCCCATGGGACACTCGCCTTTTTTTGTGTCTATAACACGTGTGACTTCTGAGTATGCTACCGCGAAAGGCCGGGTCACTCCAGTTACCATGCCGTCTGCATCGCCACAGGCAACCATGCAGGAACCAAAGATATTGCGGTCTTGATTAACCAGTCTTTGACAATCGCGAAATAGAAATCCACGTCTCTGAAGCCGGTTATAAAGGTAATCTGAATACGTGGTTTTATCGGTGCTGAGCGCTGCGTTGTGTATTTCAAGGTCCGCTGTTCCTGCAATACCGAGACTACTCATGGTTTGTTCCACGTGTTCGGCCCGTCCTAAAAGAATAGGTTCGCCGTAGCCTGCGTTGCGGAAGGCGATTGCAGCGCGAATCACTCTCTCATCTTCACCCTCAGCAAAGACAATACGCTTATTTTCCGATTGTACACGTTGAAAGATAAATTGTAATTTTGCTGCAGCAGGGTCAAGGCGAGCGGATAATTGTTGCCGATATGCATCCATGTCTTTCACGGGTTTGCGCGCGACTTTGCTGTCTACTGCCGCTTTCGCTACCGCGGGCGGGATCGCAGAAATCAAACGCGGGTCAAATGGTGCTGGGATTATATAATTTGGACCGTATTGAAGACGTTTACCTCCGTACGCGGCATCCACTTCATCGGGCACGTCCTCACGCGCAAGTTCTGCAAGGGCATAAGCTGCAGCAGATTTCATCTCATCGTTAATAGTTGAAGCACGAACGTCGAGAGCGCCGCGAAAGATATATGGAAAGCCGAGTACATTATTTATTTGATTTGGATAATCTGAGCGGCCCGTTGCAACGATTGCGTCACTTCTGATGGCCGCAACTTCCTCTGGGGTTATTTCTGGGTCTGGGTTGGCCATGGCGAAAATAATAGGGTCCGCACGCATAGACTTTATCATGCTTCCGGAAACGGCCCCTTTAACCGAAAGGCCAAATAAAACGTCGGCATCTTTTACAGCGTCTTCCAATGATCGGTCATTTGTGGGTATTGCGTGAGCTGACTTCCATTGGTTCATCCCTTCTTCACGGCCCTTATATATGACGCCTTTAGAGTCGCAAAGTGTGATTTGGTCATGCGGCACACCCATCGATTTGATAAGCTCAATACAAGCAATTGCTGACGCGCCAGCACCGTTGACTACCATTTTGATGTCAGTCATCTTTCGATTTGTCAGTTCGAGAGCATTTATCATCCCGGCTGCAGAAATGATCGCAGTGCCATGCTGGTCGTCATGAAATACGGGAACATCCAGTATTTCGCGCAGTTTTTGTTCAATAATAAAACATTCTGGAGCTTTGATGTCCTCGAGGTTGATTCCACCGAACCCATTACCAATTGCACGAACGCATGAGATGAATTCATCCACGTCCTCAGTTTCTACCTCTAAATCGAAACCATCTATATCAGCAAACCGCTTGAAAAGGACTGCTTTGCCTTCCATGACTGGTTTTGAAGCCAACGCGCCAATGTTACCCAAACCGAGGACTGCAGTTCCATTAGATATCACCGCAACCATGTTACCTTTCGAGGTGTAGTCATAAGCGGTGTCAGGTGAATTCTCGATCTCGAGGCACGGATAAGCAACACCTGGAGAATAGGCAAGCGACAGATCTCGCTGGGTATTTAGCGGTTTTGTTGCTCGAAGTGCAATCTTTCCTGGCTGACCACTAACGTGGAAATCGAGCGCATCTTGCTGACTAATCTTAGTATCGGACATTATTCTGAAACTAACCCCCTAACGAAACTATTTTTTTCATGCCACGTTGGTCACGTTGGTAAAGTAAACAAAAACTTGTATTTAGTTTGACATGAACGGAGACACATGGCCAGCTTGGCCATTATCTTTATTCCGGTTTTAAATAATTGAAGTATCTCCAATCATATCAACACACGAGTTATAAAGTGATCCTCTAGAAAAAAATAATAATGCCAAAACAGAAATCAACTAACATAAAGTTCAACCGTGGGTGCCACGACGGGCTGACAAAAAAATCAAGAGGGCTCAAGTCTAACACCGAGTCCCACATAGGCGCTACGCCAATGATGTCTCAATATCTTGGAATAAAGCAATCATACCCAGACTGTCTGTTGTTTTATCGCATGGGAGATTTTTATGAGATGTTTTTTGATGACGCCATTATTGCAGCTGAAGCCCTCGATATAACTCTTACTAAACGTGGGAAGCACAAAGGTGCGGACGTGGCTATGTGCGGGGTTCCGGCACACGCGGCTGACACTTATTTAGCCCGTTTGATAAAAAAGGGGTTTCGAGTAGCAATATGTGAGCAGTTAGAAAATCCAGCAGAAGCCAAGAAACGCAGTGGTTCCCGGAGCCTTGTTAAGCGGGATGTTGTGAGACTTGTAACACCAGGCACTTTGACTGAGGAAAGTCTGTTGCACGCTCGTTGTAATAACTTTCTCGCTGCTATTAGCTGCGTTGCTGGTGATTGTGCGGTTGCTTGGCTAGACATATCTACAGGAAAATTTTTCCTTCAATGTGTGTGTCCCTATAAGCCAGCATCTGTGGCGGCTGTATTGGCGCGCATAGCCCCGGGTGAGATTTTAATCCCAGAAAAAATACACCAGAGTGAGGAATTTCGGCAGGTTTGGGAGGAATGTATAGAGGCGTTGGTGCCTTTACCCGACATCCGATTTGACCCTACAAATTCCCGTAAAAGGCTGGAAGCTTTTTTTGGTGTAGCAACGTTGGATGGGTCGGGATCTTTCACTAAGTCGGAATTTTCGGCAGCTGGTGCATTAATCGACTACATCGAGCTTACCCAAGTTGGCAATATGCCGCATTTGGACCGGCCTCGGCAGATTTCTGACAGCACGTTTTTAGAGATTGATGCCGCCACCAGACGCAACCTTGAATTGACAAGAACGTTGTCGGGTGAGTCGAAGGGTAGTCTTTTAGCGACAGTAGATCGAACGGTGAGCGGGTCAGGTGCGAGACTGCTGGCTTCACGCTTAAATTCACCATCAACGGAAGTTACAAAAATAAGAGCTCGCCTTGACTCAATAGAATACTTCGTTGAGGACTCAGACTCACGGGCACGGGTCCGCGAGGTTTTGCGCGAGTGCCCAGATTTCGAGCGAGCATTGTCACGATTGGCGCTGAACCGTGGTGGGCCTCGTGACATTGCTTCAGTCCGCGACGGTTTAGCGGTTGCAAAAGCAATTAAAGCAATTTTGGAAAAAAAAGGAAATTTACCGCCCCAAGCCATCGATGCTGCGCTCACCCTACTCGCGTGCCATGAGGTTTTGGCCAAAGTTTTATGTCGAGCACTAGAAGATGATTTGCCAACTAATGCCCGTGACGGTGGTTTTCTAAGAGAGGGCTATTCATGCCAATTAGATGAGCTTAGGCAATTGGGCGGCGATAGTCGTAAACTTATAGCGAAATTGGAGACGAAATACAGACATTCAACCGGTGCTGAGACACTTAAAATCAAACAAAATAATGTTCTGGGTTACTTTGTTGAAGTTTCTGTTAGGCAGTCCGACAGACTTGGTGACCATTTTATTCATAGGCAAACTATGACCAATGCTGTTCGGTTTTCCACGGCCGAACTCGCAGAGTTCGCAAGACAGGCATCAGAATCCGGACAGCTTGCTTTAGATCTGGAGTTAAGATTGTTTCAGGATTTGATTAATGAGATTACCAAACAAAGTGAGACTATCAGCCGTGAGGCAGTTGCGTTAGCCGAGATAGACGTTGCTTCAGGCTTGGCTGAATTGGCTGATGAGCAACAATATTGTCGGCCGGAAGTTGTCGATGAGAGTGTTTTCGCTGTTGTTGGAGGGCGACACCCAGTTGTCGAAGATTCCTTAGGTCTTTCGGAAAATCGACGGTTTGTTTCTAATGATTGTAAACTCAGCGAAGATCAACGGATTTGGCTTGTTACAGGTCCAAATATGGCAGGAAAAAGCACTTTTCTGCGCCAAAATGCTATTATTCTTATTTTGGCGCAGATCGGGAGCTTTGTTCCAGCATCGAAAGCTAAAATCGGCATTGTTGATCGACTATTTAGTCGAGTTGGTGCGGCCGACGACTTGGCGCGCGGTCGCTCCACTTTTATGGTCGAAATGGTTGAGACGGCTTCGATTTTAAATCAAGCAACTGCGCGTTCCTTCGTCATATTGGATGAAATTGGCCGTGGCACAGCGACTTTCGATGGCTTGTCAATAGCATGGGCTGCAATTGAGCATTTACACGATAAAAATTGTTGCAGAGCACTATTTGCGAGTCATTACCATGAGTTAGTTTCTCTTGAGACACGTCTGGACTCATTAAAATCCTTCACGATGAGAGTAAAGGAGTGGCAGGGTGATGTGGTTTTTTTACACGAAATAGTCGCAGGCGCTGCTGATCGCTCATATGGAATCCATGTCGCCAAGTTGGCCGGCTTACCATCTGCAGTGATTACCCGGGCAGAGCAGGTTCTTTCGATTTTAGAGCAAGGAGAGCAGTCTTGCTCTTTAACAGGATTAGCAGACAATTTGCCGCTTTTTAATAAAGTTAATGACAAGCCGCCCTCAAAGGTGCTGTCGCCTATAGAATCCGCTATAAGTGATATTAATCCTGATCAAATGACGCCGCGTGAGGCGCTGGAATTGATTTATCAATTGAAAAGGGATCTCCATTAATTTTTTTGGGTGTAGTTTTGCTTGCAATGAAGATGCTGTAAGCGCAAATTTTTAAGTATGGTTAAACTTAAAAAACGTTTGGAAATTATCAGCCGTAAGACTCTTGTGAGAGAAGCTCAGGCGATTGTGGACAAAAATGGAACGGGTGAACAAGCTCGGAAATCTTTGCTTGGGCTTTACAGAAGAGAGATTGAGCGTGGCTCTGGAGAAATTGAAAGTCGATTCAACAAAAGCCAAGACGGCGCTCTTGCAGTGCAGGGTCATTGTTTTCTCATAGATCAGCTTATTCGAGTGATTCATGATATAGGGGCCGAGAATTTTTATCCTGCGCCCAATCCAACAGCAGCGGACCACCTTTGTATAACGGCTTTTGGAGGGTATGGCCGTGGAGAATTGGCTCCTAAATCCGACTTGGACCTACTGTTCGTTCAACCATACAAACAAACCCCGCGTGGGGAGCAGATCGTAGAATTAATTCTCTACACACTTTGGGATCTTAATCTTAAGGTTGGGCACGCAACCCGTTCAATTGATGAAAATATTCGGCAGGCTAGAGATGATATAACCGTTCGAACAGGTCTGTTAGAATCTCGTTACGTGTGGGGCGATAAATCGTTATTTAGCGAATTAAGGCGACGATTTTTTGATGAAGTAGTTGAGGGGACGGGCCCCGATTTTGTTGAGGCAAAACTTGCAGAGCGCGATGAACGCCATGATAGAATGGGTAACTCGCGATATGTTTTGGAGCCTAACATCAAAGAAGGTAAGGGAGGTTTGCGTGATTTGCAGACCTTATTTTGGATAGCCAAGTATCTCTATAAAGTTACTGATGTTGGTCGGTTGGTTGATGAACGGGTGCTAACCGCTCAGGAGGTTAAAGCGTTTGACAAAGCACAGGGGTTCCTTTGGACTCTTCGTTGTAACCTTCACTATTTGATGGGGCGTGCGGAAGAGCGACTCACATTCGATGTCCAGCCTCAGCTTGCAAATAGAATGGGGTACCGAGATCACGCTGGAACTTCTGGCGTTGAGCGTTTCATGAAACACTATTTTTTAATTGCAAAAGATGTGGGCGACCTGACTCGAATTTTTTGTGCGGCACTTGAGGCCCGGCATCAGCCACCGCGCATGTTTAGATTGCCTACACTTTTCAATCGTGAGGTCGAGGGTTTTGTCATTAACCGCGGCCGCCTAACAGTATCATCTCGTAAGCACTTTACAATGTGCCCCATAGACATGTTGAGATTATTCGAGGTTGCCCAGCGTCTTAGGCTAGACATCCATCCTGCAGCATTGCAAATGATTACGCGCGATTTAGCGCGAATAGATAGTGAACTTCGTAATGATTCCGATGCCAACAAAATATTTTTAGATATTTTGATGTCAAAGAATGATCCTGAAACCACACTACGTAGGCTCAATGAAGCTGGAGTATTTGGCAGATTTGTGACTGATTTTGGCCGGGTGGTGGCGCAGATGCAGTATGACATGTATCATGTTTATACTACTGACGAGCATACTATCCGTGCAATTGGGATCTTGAGCCGAATTGAGGCAGGCGAATTGGTTGATGAGCACCCTTTGGCAAGTAGGGTTGTGCATAAGATTGCATCACGAGAAGTTTTATATGTGGCGGTCTTGTTGCATGATATTGCTAAGGGGCGAGGAGGAGACCACTCTGAGTTAGGAGCCGAGGTTGCAACAAAGCTTTGCCCTCGACTGGGACTGTCGTCAGAGCAAACCGAAACTGTCGCATGGTTAGTGCTTCATCACCTGTTCATGAGTGACACCTTCGCAAAACGCGACCTTGGCGACCCTAAAACAATTATTGATTTTGTTGACGTAGTTCAATCACCGGAGAGGCTGAGATTACTTCTGTGCTTGACCGTTGTGGACATCCGTGCCGTTGGGCCTGGTAGATGGAATAATTGGAAGGCATCATTATTGCGAGATCTCTACCATCGCGCTGAGTCTTTCATGTCTGGTGGCCTTATGAAGGATGGTAGAGACTCCGCTGCCGCAGCCATTGTGTTGGGTTTGCGAAAAGTTCTTAAAGATTGGCCCGTGCACGACATCGATGCCCATATTGCTCGCGGGCATGCTGGGTATTGGACAGCTTACAGCCCGACAACCTTGCATCGCCAAGCTTTATTAATTCAAGAAGCGGAAACCCTTGGCACCCCGCTCGTTGTAGATACGGAAATCGATCGTGGGAAAGGCGCTACAGAAGTAACGATTTATGCCGCTGATCATCCTGGCCTTTTCAGTCAAATTAGTGGTGCAATGGCATTGTCAGGTGCAAATATTGTCGAGGCTAAAATCACTACCCTCAATAATGGGAAAGGACTTGATAGTTTTTTGATACAGGACTCAAAGGGAAGCGCTTTTTCTCGGCCAGATAAAAAAATGAGCCGGTTATCTGCACTGATAAATAAAGCTTTAGCGGGGGAGTTATACATTGCCAACGAATTGAGTAAGCGACAAAGTCCGCTGAACCGGACGTCTGTTTTTACTGTCGAGCCCAGAGTGATCATTGATAACAAGGCATCAAATCGTTACACGGTTATTGAAGTCAACGGACGAGATAGGCCGGGGCTACTATTTGCGTTGTCTGAAGCTCTGTATAAACTTAGTTTGCAAGTTTACTCAGCAAAAATATCCACCTTTGGCGAGCAGGTGGTCGACGTCTTTTATTTGCAAGATTTGTTCGGAACGAAAATAGATCAATCAGGAAAGATAGCACAAGTCAAAGAGGTTTTAATGGCCGCCTTACAAGATCCCGTGGCCGATGCAAGCTTTGAAAAATTAACAGCCAGTTATTCTAAGGTTTCCGCAAGGTGAATTAGGGTTGCCCCAGTCACGGAGGACATTTCTATCAATTAGGAGGGGGGGGTTTTGGGGCTGGATGTGTTCGTGATAACTTAGGTCTAAAACTGGCTTGGAGTTCTTTGGATTTATAATGACGAATTAAATTTCGACGGTAGGATCAGGGCTCATTTATAGGGCCGATAATCAAGGCAGCATTTCTCGCTGATTAATAAGGTTTAAATGGTAATTTATCGCGCTTTCCTCACTCTTGGTTCCTGGACTATGGCAAGCCGAATTTTAGGCTTTGTCCGAGATGTTCTCATTGCGAGCCTTGTTGGAGCAAGCTTGGTGGCAGACGTGTTCTTCGTTGCTTTTAAATTCCCGAATTTTTTTCGCCGTATTTTCGCCGAGGGAGCTTTTAATTCTGCCTTTGTTCCCCTGTTTACTGAGCGCCTAGCAAAGAACGGGCTTGTTGCCGCCAAACAATTTGCGGCGCAGGTAAACTCAATTATGGTTAGCGTCTTGACAGGATTTACGCTTCTTACCTTGCTTCTTATGCCATGGTTGATGATTTTGGTAGCCCCGGGTTTTAAAGAACAGCCGGAAAAATTTCAGCTAGCTATTCAGCTAACTCAGATTACCTTTCCGTACTTGTTGTTCATGGCGTTGCTATCACTGTTGGGCGGCATGCTGAACGCGCTGGATCGTTTTGCTGCAACGGCTTCCGCCCCTATCGGATTAAATTTGATTTTGATCGCGGTGCTATTATTGGTCCGCGAAGGGGTGGTGTCTTCAACTGCCCATGCTCTAGCCTGGGGTGTTTGTTTGTCAGGAGTAGTTCAATTTCTCTGGCTAGTGTATGCCTGTTGCCGGGCTGGATTATTGTTTAGGCTGCCACTTCCCAAGCTTTCCCCAGAAGTAAAAAGGTTGCTCAGATTGATGCTGCCAGGAGTGATTGGCGCCGGTGTGGTTCATATAAATTTGGTTGTAGATGTGATACTAGCTACTTTTTTAACCGAAGGGTCTGTTTCTTGGCTTTACTATGCAGACAGAATTAACCAGTTGCCCCTTGGCGTTGTTGGCGTTGCCATCGGTGTAGCTCTTTTGCCTGCCCTTAGCCGAAACATTGCAGAAGGAAATCTAGAGCTCGCGATTAGTGTTCAGAATAGAGCGATAGAACTTTGTTTAGTACTCTGTTTACCTGCTTCAGCCGCTTTTTTGGTGCTGGCTGAACCAATAGCAGTGGTTTTGTTTCAACGTGGTGAATTCATGTCATCTGATGCAAAAGCTACGGCACAAGCCCTCACTGCTTTTGCTTTTGGGTTACCGGCTTTTGTCCTTATTAAAGCATTTTCCCCCGGATTTTTTGCTCGTAAAGATACTGTAACGCCAGTAAAGATCGCTGCTATTTCTATGGTCTTAAATGTCATCCTGGCAGTTTTTTTGATGCAATTTCTTGCACACGTGGGGATTGCGCTTGCTACGTCATTAACTGCTTGGGCAAATGTTTTTGGACTTGCCGTAATACTCATCCGGCGTGATTACTACCGTTTTGATATTCATTTGTTGGCTAGGTTGCCCCGGATTGTGTTCTCGACTGCATTAATGGCTGCAGGCCTCCTAATTGGGGTTGATGTGTTATCTACCCCTCTTGCTGGTAGCGAGCTAAGTAGATCAAGTGCCCTCTTGGGTCTCATTATTTGTGGGGGGAGCATTTATTTGGTAACTATTCAAGTTACAGGAGCATTTCGGTTGTCAGATCTTCGAAATAAAAAAGTGCAAGATTGATTTGGTGTTCCTGACTTAACTACTTTTTTAATTTTTTGCGTGGTAGTTGAATTGATGGTGCGGTTGAGCGATCTATCGAAAGGTGAAGCAGAGAATTTGCTGCGGCTTCCATGTCCGCAGTTCGATGATTCTCCACTTTCTGTTGCTCCAGATTTAAGGGCTGCGCGAGTTGCACTTGTCACCTCGGCTGGCATCTCAATGAAAGATGATGAAACTTTTTCAGCTGGGTCTGGTGATTATCGCGTTATTCCGAACACTGCAGATGCCAGTGAAATAGTAATGAGCCATGCATCAGTTAATTACGACCGTAGCGGCTTTGTCCAAGATCTAAATACTGTTTTTCCAATTGATAGACTCCGAGAATTAGAAGAGGCAAAAACAATAGGATCAATTGCCTCATCACATTACTCTTTTATGGGTGCAACAGAGCCGGGAGCACTCGAGAAGAGCGCTAAGAATATGATAGGTATGCTAAAAGAAGATCAGGTGAATGCTGTTTTTCTAACGCCAGTATGACCGAATTGTACGCGCGCCGTTGGCGGGTTAGCGAGGTTTATTGAAGAAAAAGGAATTTCAACAGTTCAAATTAGCCTTGTGCGTGAACATTCAGAAAAAATAAATCCTCCTCGTGCTCTTTGGGTTCCCTTTCCACTGGGAAGGCCAATGGGGGCACCGGATTCACCAGGCTTGCAACGCCGTGTGCTTGAGGCCGGGCTAGGCCTTTTGGCGCGCTCGGATGTGCCGGTTTTAGAGAATTTTTCGGATCAGGATTATAGGACCGTAAATGAAAAAACTGATTGCTGGTCGTGTCCGGTGAACCTTCCGCCGCGCACATGTTGGATAAAATATCCTAGCGAGGCATTAGCTAGGGAAATATCTTTGCTTGCGCCATGCCGAGTTTCTAATAACGCAAAGACAGGGCGAACAGTATTTGGGGTTAGCGGCCTTGACGTACATGAGATCGTTACTTTCATAAACAGTTTTATTGCTGATCAGAGTATTGCCTTTTCGGGAAAAGATGAGTCATTGGCTCAAAAGCTGAAATTCGCGGCTGACGACTTGAAGGTCTGGTACTATGAAGCTGCTAGTCTGCAACCGGGAACGATTAGCGAAGAAATATCTGAGTGGTTTTGGTGTGAAACAGCGGCCGGTGAAACCTTGCTTCAACTTGCATCTTTGATGAAGATATCGAATGAAAAGCAATTGACAATAATAGGGAACAAGGGAATTGTTCCTAGAGATTTTCAACACCTAATTGCCCGGATTAAAGATTAATTTCATGGTTAGATTGAAAGACATTCCGGCACTTGATGCAAAGCATTTGCGTGAAAAAGAGTGTCCTGTTTTTGATAATGAGCCATTTATCTTTGGCCCCGCACTCGAGGACCGAAGAGTAGCGATTATCACAACGGCCGGGCTTCACAGGCGGGAGGACAAGAATTTTTTCCTACAGGATACAGGTTACAGGGTGATTCCTGGAGACATAGATTTAAATGATATCGTAATGACCCACACCTCCGTCAATTACGATCGTACCGGTTTCCAGCAAGATACCAATGTTGTTTTCCCACTTGATAGATTACGTGAACTTGAGAATAGGGGAAAAATTGGTTCAATTGCCAGGTTTCACTATTCTTTGATGGGGGCAGGGTGGCTTCCGCACGAAATTAAGCCCACTTGCCATGAGCTTGCAGGGTTGCTTCGTGAGGACAATGTTAATGCAGTCTTGTTAGTGCCGGTTTGACCAAACTGCACTCGCGCGGTCGGCGCGGT
>MDTC01230644.1_pt1 | contig 11130 bp, 8 predicted proteins | sample 811181 | NCBI WGS metagenome assembly MDTC01 (sample SAMN05326644, study PRJNA326480) | marine metagenome | isolation source: seawater | place: Pacific Ocean: North | collected 2011 | reverse complement strand
TCTATATTCGTTGTAGCATTTTTCATTATTTCTTTGAAAACATTTTTATTAATTTTATAGTTATTGCTAAAACATATTATAGCATCGTATGGATATATGTAAGAACCTAAGTTTCCTGGTAACTTTTTATCTAAAATATCGTTTTCCAAAACATAATTTTTATCAAACTTGCTCCTGATTTCTATTTGGTTTTCACAAAAATGGACAAATTCATACTCGTCTTTTACAAATTTTGAAGATTTAATTTCTATACCTTGAATCAGTTTCATTTTTACAAGTTTTTTTATTAAAAAAAAAAACTGATGCAACTTACAAAATATGAGTGTACGAGAATAATAGGTATGCGGGCACTTGAGATACAAAGTGGGTCGCCTCATTTACTTGAAGTAAAAGACGAAAACTTAGTAATGGACTCTACATATGTGGCTGCACTAGAATTAAAAAAAGGTTTGTTAGATTTTTATATAAAAAGAAGATACCCACTAGAAAGAATAGAACAGTTGTGTGGAAAAGATTTGGTTATACATAACGATGTTCTTACACTGATAACCACAAAAGAACAAAACGTTTAAACACTTAAAATTTCATACCCTTCTTTTTTCAAGTTAGAAAGTTTGCAATCTTTGTAAGCCAAGTATTTTTTTTCATCTGCTTCATTGCGTGGGTAGTATGTATAGTGTTTGTTTAATACATCTTTTTGTTCCGATAGCATATTTTCCACATATTTCAAAGTTGGTTTTTTTGGATTGTTTCTGGGAGCATTTACCACTCGAAATGAAAGTCCATTTTTTCCATATTTTAGCGTACGTCCCCACGTCACTGGGTGATAAACAGATCTTCCTGGATCTGAAGAAATCTGCGCCATGTTCACAGTATCCACTTCAAGATTGACGGATACACCTTCTATGGTTGCTTTAATATTAAAGGACTTTGAATATGTCTTAGCCTTTTCTTTTATGTCATATTCTTCAAAACTCAAACCAAGCATATTTTCCATAATATTGCAAAGTTTTCCAGTAAACGAAGACACTTGTTTAATGTCTTTGAATAATATATCAATATCATTGTATTTCGTTCCGCTGTAAATTGAACATAAAAACCCGCCGAATATTTCACCACCTTCACAGAATGCACAATGTGCCAAAGTAAATGCTAAAACATCTTTGATTGTTGTTTGGTAGTACGAACAATCATCGAATTGGATATCAGGTATGTTCTTGAACGAAAAAAAATTATTGAAAACCGCTTTCATGCCACCTTCCAGCATGATCTTCCTTTGTGATGCGATCGTTTTGTTCTGAAGGGTCGCCATCGTTCCGCTTTGTTGTTGCTCGTGTTACGTGTTTGATTCTTCTCCAAGAAGAGGACGTGAAACTGCTACTTTTGATTCATCAAATTCAAAGATGTCATGGTTATAGTAGATCAATGAGGTTGTACTTATAATATAAAATGTTATGAGATAAAATTTAGGAATCGTTTGATATAAAATATGTTCGACTGTTGTCACCATTACAAGCGAAGCGGAACTTACAAGAGTTTTACCGACAGCACCACAATAAAGCAAAGAAAGTGCAACTAATATTCCACCACATGAAGCTAATAATGAAAACAACAATCCAGTACGTGTTGTAACAAAAGTATTTTCGCTGTGGAATATAATAAATATATAAAATGGAATTGAAAAAATACAAAGTTCAACATTTCTGATCCAAATAGTTTGCTTCTCTCTGAAAATTTTTTGCAAATAAATGGAACATATAGAAGATAATATTACTTCGGATAGTGCAAAAATTATGTTTGTAATTGTTATATAATGTTTTGTAACTTGTTTTTCATTACAAATATTAATAGAACAAATGCAAACTAAAAATACTGAAAAAATTTTTTGATTAGTAAACTTTTTTTGCAATGTTAAATAGGAAATGATACACGTTGCTGGTAATTTTAACTGCATCAACATTACATATGTTGTTGCGGAAATTTCAGATACTAGATTGTAACTTACAATGTTCATCACAATAAACATTAAAGCAGGTAATATTATCATTTTTTCTTTGAATATTTCTGACCTTATATCTTTTACAAACATTAAACATACAAACAGCTTTATAATTTCAGAATAAAGCAAAATTGTACATATGGGCGTTGTATCTTTAAAAAACGATCGTAACAATGAAAATGAAGAAAATTGAAAACAAAGTAGTACAGATATTGCCAATTGTAAATACATTTTTTTATAATTTTATTTTTTATTTTTAGTTTTAACACGTTTTTTGCTATAGTTATTGTTTTCTGAAGAAGAAAATTTAGGCACTTTAATGTTTTCCTCTTTATCGTTACTAGATGTTCCAAAGTCGAAAATGGACATTTGTTTTTGTGGAGGAGACTTTCTCTTTTTTTCTGTTTTATCGGGAACATTATTTTTTATCCTAGGCATAAACACTGTTTCGTGATCTATTTCTGATGTAAATGACTCCAAACTTGAAATATTCAACCTAACACGTTTTAGTTCTCCAATATATCGTTTGAACAAGTCATTGGGAATATTTTTTATTGGTCCAAGAAGTCTTGTGATAGGTTCTTGTACCTGGTGTGCACAATACCATTCATAATCTAGTTTTAAACTGTTATCTTTTACATATTCTGGATCTTCTGCAAGTTCTGCCATTTTAGAATTAGGAGGTCCTTCTATTATAACAAAATCCACACGTTCACCGATACTATTTTCACTTCCTGGATTTCGTTTTTTTTTCTTTTCATTAACTTGAAGATGTGGTTGATTTTCAGGTGTTTTATAATCTTTTGACAAAGATTTGTTTAAAATAAAATCTTCGAATGGTACTTTTTTGTTTATTAAAGATTTCATATCGTTATCAAACTGTTTCAATGTTTTTTCTAAATTTCTCTGGACAATTAACCCGTCGATTATGTTTGTGTATACATCTTTTGCGAACTTGCAAAAGTCTCTACGCTCTGTTTCAACACCTTTGCAGTAAATTCCCTCTGGAATAATAGTTCCATCTTTTCCCTCTACATATTTATAACCTATGTATCTCTTCTTAGCAAGAAATAAGCACGGGTAAAGAGTATCTTCATATTCTAAAACTTTGCATGGGTATCCACTCGTTTTATAATTCGTTGTCATTTTATTTGCCGCTTCCATTGCCATTTTACCACTTTCTTGTAAATCTGTGACACCATTGAACTTGACCATGCAACTGTCCGTGTCACCATAGACAACCGTGCAATCATAATTTGCTTCCAAAAACTCTTTTGTTTCCACAAGCATTTGTCTTGCCATGTTTGTTGTAGATTCAGCCGCCGCTAAACAAATGTATGTTCCCGTGGAAAACGCACCCATAGCACCATACAAAGAGTTTGCCGAAATTTTTTGCGCTTTTTGTTTTCCATCCAAATTTTTTATTTCTTGTTTTAGTTCTTTTATAATTTCGGGATCTGTTTCACTTTCTAGTTTTTGCTGCGCTATTTTCATTTCTTTTTTTGTTTGTTTTCGTGCAGCCATCAAATCTTCTAACATTTCGGGAAGTAATCCCTTTACTTTGGTTGTGAAGTGGTAAACTACATTTTCTTTACCTGAAATTTCGTGTGATACAACTCCCTCCAATTCTTTGAACTCTTGTTTTTGAACAAGAGTGTCTGGTGAGAAATTATGAGACATTATTATAGACGGATAAAGAGACATAAAGTCCAGTACACTTACTGGTTCGTCTTCGTAGTAACCCACTATAGGATCGAACACGATTGCACCTTCGTATGAACTATGTTTATCTCCACTCCAACCCATTTCTGGAACATTTAGTATCATATTTTTTTTTCTAGCTTTGCAAAGAAGCTGAGAAATGTATCTAACTTGTTGACCTTTGAAATAAACCCATTGAGGAAGAATAAGACACACAGCTGCCAAGTTGAACATGTCTGAAAATATGTTTCTTATTCCTTCCAAATCGTCTAAAAGATCACAATCTATACCACAGTATTTTGCAAGTCTGGCACGATCTTCTGGCGAACCATTTGCGAGTCCCGGAATCTCCCAATATTTTACATCATCTTTTCCACCACCACAATATTTTTCACCGTAATAGTTCAGCTTGTAGGAAGGTTCTTTGTCTTCCATCTTAAATTTTATAAACCAATCGCAATGAATTATACCAGGAGTATCGAAAATAGTGAGTTCATTGTCTCCCATACCAGAAGAAGAAAGTGGTATCTTTTTTTTGAAACATTTTCTGAATGCAAATCTGGAGCAGTAAAAAAATTGGTCAACTTCAAGAATAGTAGCACGTTCGATTACAAATTCTTCATCGAAATTTGTTCCATTGTATGTCACGAGACCGTCCAAGTCAAGTTCCAGTATTAAGTCTCTAAATTTATATATTAAATCCTTTTCATTTTGACAAGAAATAACGATTCTTCCATCTATATCTGATGTAACACCAACTTGCAAGACATATTTTACTCTTGTTTCGCCATAAGTTTTTACAGTAAGACCAATTGTACAAATAGGTGTAGATGTTTCTAAACCGAATGTTTCAATGTCCCAATAACCTATTCTAATCTTCGCAAACCCACTTTTCTTGGATTGCGATACACATTTGTAGCTACATTCTACTTCGATTGTAGATGTTGATACTTTTTCGTAAACCGCCTCGGCACTCACAGTTATCCATAATGGCGATATATTTGTTTCGTTGAAAAATCTCGTGATTATGTCAACATTTTTTTCATGTGCTTTTTGAGAGATGTTACTTTCATTGTCTTTTTTAGCAATCGCATTCCATGATTTTTTATTTACAAAGTAAACTTTGTAATACTCAAATGTTTTTCTATCAGTGTTGTCTTCATTTGGCTCATAACCATATGCATGTTTTACAGAAACGGTTTCTATTTCTAAATCTGTTGCTTTTATATGGTTAAAGTATTTTGTTTCTTGACGGTTCACTTCATCAACAATCTCGTTTATAAGTTGGTGTTTACTTTCAAACTCATTTTTTCTGAAGAAAAGAAATGGCCTAAAACCATGAACATGTACTGTTATTGACTTTCCAGTATCCGTCCTTCCAAATAAAAATACATTACAATTTTTTTTTTTACCACTATACTTTGATGCGTTCAAAGCCTCTGAAAATGAATCTCCTAAAAGTTCTGTAATGTCTTCATACTCCAGAGACTTAGGAATGTTATCTTCGATTCTAACATCTAAAAGCTGAAACGTATAACTGTCGTCATCCATGGTGTTGGTGTCTATTCTCAATCGATATTTTCACTCTGATTCATTTATTTTAGTTTTTGTTGACAACTGTTATTTTTTTAATATAAATAATATAATATATAAATATGTCAAGTTATTCAGGTAAAATTGTATTAGCCAACAAAAGTAAAAAAATTGCCATTTCTCAAAATATTGAACCAAGTAAAAGTATTGAAAATAATTTTTTCAAAAAAAAAAGATGAAAAAAAAAATAATGTAAAAAATGTACTTCAAAGTCGAACAAAAGTGGTTTCACAAAGCGTATCGGATTCAGATACTGAAATAGAAGATCAACTAAATGACGATTTTGAATTTAAAGTAAACAAAAATAACAAAAAAATAAGTATAAAAATAAAAAAAGATGAAGAAAATCAGCTTAAACCTCTTTTGAGAGAGACATACAAAAAAGTGTTTACTGTTTCTAGAGTTATATTTTTTGTATTAGGAGTTTTAGGCATAACTTTTACTGTATTGTATTTTACAATTTTTAACGTCACATCTTCTGAAACTGCACAGCCACCTTCACCTTATTTACCGGGCCAGGCACTTTATACGCAGTTAAGAAGTTCATTTTTTATAAATAATGTTGAAGATAATAATAATGAAATAGCTAACAAAATTCAAGCAGAACTTTATGATATTTCGGTTTCTGCATCCACGATATACGTAAATGTTAATATTTTATCCACAACTATATATATTGTTTGTACAATAAGTTGGTCAAAATTTAATCCTCAGACAGAAGAACATTCGTCAAGTACATATCAGTACATGAATTCTATTTTAACAAATGATTTCTCTGAAAGAATAGGATATAATGTAAATGCTATCAAAGAAGTAGTTTTAGAGAATAACATTTTGATTGTTTTTCCACCATTTTCACCACCTTCACCATATATTCCTCCACCACAACTTCCAGTTCCGTCTTTTCCTTTTCCTTCTTCACCTCCTCCATCTACACCTCCTTCATCTCCATCTCCCCCATCTACACCTTCACCTTACCCACCACCCCCGAAATTTCCTGGGATTTCACCATCTCCACCACCTCCTTCTCCACCACCCCCTTCACCACCACCGCCATCTCCACCTCCACCTAGACCTTTAAACCCGCCATCACCACCTTTTCCACCACCACCTCTTCCACCACCTTTTAAAAATGTGGGTTTTTGTTATTTGGAAGATGGTGCCCTCAACTATTGCTTGACAAACTCTAATAAAACAAATAATGAAAACTATATATATGACGAACGATGTTTAAATAATCCAAACGCACAGGAAACCCAAGAATTGGGATGTGCTAGTATACCAGGTGTATATGGTTGTAGGTCTTGTAGCATGACTAGTACTATAAATACTTGTCCCCAATGTTACATTCAATCTATTTATAATACAACTACATTTCCGCCTATGTCTCCGAGTTCTGTATCTTTAAGTAGCCGCTGTGAAGACAGTTGTGTTTTATTTCACGAGAACACACAGTCAGTTTCTTCTTACCACAATAATAATATATGTGAAGACGAGAGTTCAAGTGATGTATCGCAAATAAAATGTTTAGATGGTACTGACTGTTCTGATTGCGAAAATAGATTACGTTTCACGAGGCCAAACACTTTTCCGATATGTGAAAATTTTTGTTATTATATAAGTTCATCAGGTAGTGTTGTGAACTGTACAGGAAATGGAAAATGCGAAGACGGAGGACCTGGTTCTTTACCGTATACACAGCTAGGTTATGATTGCGCGGATTGTGGTCCATGGCCACGAACTTTTCCACCCCCTCCCCCACCTCCACCATCATTGCTTCCTCTTTCTTTTGGTACTGACAAGAACTGCACCTTGTACGAGTCTCTCGAACAAATTATAACAAGTGTGGACTGTCATAATTATTTTAGTACATATAAAAATAAAAATTTAAATTCAAATATATATTTTATTCCTTATTATTATACTGACGAAATTCCACTGTATTATAATGGTATATGCTTTGTCCACACTAAAACAGAAGGAGATAGAGAAGAATATGTAGAATATGGTGTTTTGAACAGAATCTTTAATACAGCAGCTATATTGAGTCAACTTAATGCTGGAACATTATTGTTTCCATGTTTTGATTTGCATCTTTTACAACAAGTATCTCAGTCCGATCAGTGGTGTATTTATTCAAATACTTCAGCTATAGAATGTGAAATGCATTTTAATTCTATGAAAAAAACAAAGGAAGGTTCTAATGTTGTCATATCTTTCACAAATGAAGTAAACCAAATGCATGGTGGAATTTGTATAGAAATTACGTCCAATACCGGTCTCAAACATTTTGTGTACAGATCTAACCAGACATTTAGCGTCATACGACAATGGGAAAAATGTTTAACAACTCCTGCACCACAACCTCCATCTCTTCCTCCATCTCTTCCACCACCATAACCTCCACCACCACCCTCTCCACCAACACCATCCTTTCCAAAACCACCCTCACCCTCACCACCACCTTTAGCAAATGAAAAAGATTGTACTGATAATAATGAATGTGAAACTGGGGTTTGTGGTAGAATTGCTTACTGTGGCTCAAACAAAAAGAGCAAGATCATGTGTGTTGTAATGCTGCCACAATATTTGGTAATTATTGTTATAATCAAGGCCCATGAGAGGTTTGTAGCGGAGATGGAGGTAAACCAGATGGTTACTGTACGTCTAACAATTGTACGGCAACATCGGATTCATCTGTTTGTGGTATATGTGTATCTACTCAATAATAAAATCTTGTATTTTTATGTTTATTGATGTTAATACTTTTTTACAATTCGAAATTTTAAATCTAACATCCTTTTTCATATAAGTAGAATACTTTTGTTTATACCAGTAACGTTTTTCATTGTATAATGTTTTTAGTTGTGTCTTTTTAATTTTTTTTAGTTTAAGAAGCATTTCAAGTCTTCTTTTTCCCAAAATTTCATTCATTAACAATGAAACCCGAGTAATAGAGTTAAATCTAACTCTATTAAAAATATTTGGAGGACTGAAACTGTGAATCAAAGTAAAGAAGAACTCTTTTTGCACCACACGATGGTGCTTGCTGACATCGAAGAGTATATTGATAACAAGAATAGAACGAGAAAGGGTGACTATAATAATGTAGACCATTCAAAATATAATTTAGAAACTTGCAGACAAATATTTCATCACATGTTATCATGGATAAAAAGTAATGAAGACATACTATCAATAAGTGAAGACAATGAACTAACAAAGAAGTTTAACAAAGAAATTAACAATCAAATGCGCCTTTCTAAAATGAACGGTATAAGAAAATCTATACTTTTAAATGTATTGGTAAATCTTTCATCTCCCGATGATTTTGAGTATCCTGAATTTTATGATTTATTAAGACACTTGTTGAGAAAAAAACCAAGTCGAAACATATCCGGTGTTACAATTATCACAGTAATTACTGCACCTTTTCCCGACGGTCAATCGTTTAGTTGTAAACACAACTGCTATTATTGTCCAAACGAACCAGCACATGAAGAGAACAACTGGCAGGCACAACCCCGAAGTTATTTGTACAATGAACCTGCTGTCAGACGTGCAAATCAGCATGATTTCAAAGCGCTCAATCAAATGATAAATCGTATGGACACATATTATTCAAATGGTCTTGTTGTTGACAAATTAGAAATTATTGTGGAAGGAGGAACGTTTACAGAATATCCAGTGGATTATTTAGAACGCTATCATAGAGATATTTTTTACGCGGCAAACATTTACTTTGATTTGAGAAAATTGTATCCCAAGTATGACAAAACTATTGAAGATTTAGACATTTCTTTGTTATCAGAATTAAGAGAGCCTTTGAGTATCGAAGAAGAAGTAAACATAAACAAAACCGCAAAAGCTCATATCATAGGAATATGTATTGAAACAAGACCAGATGCGATTGACGATAAGTGGCTTGAACGATTTAGAAAGTGGGGTGTAACACGAGTTCAATTAGGTATGCAGCATGTTGACAACAAAATATTGAAAAAGATAAATCGTGGACATACCGTCGAGCAGGCCCTTTGGGCGATTCAATATTTGAAAGACAACTGCTTTAAATTGGACATTCATATAATGCCGGATTTGCCTGGCGCAACACCTGAGATTGACATGAAAATGTTTGATTATATATACTCGGTTGTTTGTCCCGATCAAATGAAAGTTTATCCACACCAAATTGTTCCTTGGACTATTACAAAAAAGTGGTATGATGAAGGAAAGTATAAACCATACAATGAGACAAACCCTCAAGCATTGAAAGATGTAGTCAAGTATTCTATGGAAAAATGTCCCAACTTTATTCGTCTTCCTAGAGTAATGCGTGACATTCCTGCTTCATATGTTTGTAATGATGCTACCGATGCAAACTTGAGAGAACAACTTGATAACCAACTAGAATCGGAAGGTGTCATGAGTAATGATATTCGGTCTAGAGAAATTGGTAGACATAGTTCTTACTACAACAAACCAGCGGAATACAATGTTTATCACAAATATGCTAATAATGGAGATGATTACTTTATTTGCTATGAGAGTTGCGACAAAAAGGTTTTATTTGGATTTATCAGGTTAAGAATTGTAAATAAAGATAAAAATCTTCAGAGTTTTGACATATTAAAAGGAAAAGGATTGGTAAGAGAATTGCACGTATATTCCAATACGACACGCGTTGGAACATTCAAAGAGAGAGGATGTCAGCATAATGGTATTGGATCTAAACTTTTGAAAATCGCAGAAGAAATAACTATAAAAAAAGGACTTTATGGAATCGTTGTTATAAGTGGTGAAGGTGTGAAAGAATATTACGAAAAAAGAGGCTATACAGATATTGATACATTCATGGTGAAAAAGTTTAGTCTAGTCAAAGTTTTATTTTTTTATATACTTAGTTTTGTAGTTAAATTATTCAATGGGTTTTAATTTATTTATAAATGTAAATAAATGTCGATTAAAATAACATTCTTAGTTTTATATTTTTTAAATTTTACATTTGTTAGTTGTTCGGAATATTTACAATGCACTACAAAAGTAACATATCGTCCGTTAATACTCGGAGAAAGTTGTTCAAACAATAATTTGACGCTGTATCCACCGTCAAATTATTTTATACCAGCGTCACCACCTTTTCCTTTACCTTCTCCTTTATCTCCCGGTTCACTACCATCTCCACCACCACCGCCACAACCTTATTTGATTCAACCTCCTTCAACTCCAATTACTGAATGTCCACCTGATGCATTTATTGATTTTATTCAACTAGAATCTGGTTTACAAAGACTTTGTATAGATGTACCAGAATGTATAAATTCGAATAAGAGTTTTCACTATTTACAACTTCTTATCCCAGGAGATTGCACTAATTTTAATTTAAGTTTATCTTCATCGAACTCTGTGTTAAATAGTTATTCTTCTGAAGCACTAATACATGGTTTCATATTACTTTCGTGGGTATCTAACAATTATAATGGATTCAATATGAACTGTCAAACTAATGGAAATGATATATTATATTTTAGTTCTGACAATAATTGTAGTTATGTCGCAAACGAACAAGACTCTATATATACTCGGCATAATGAAAAACTTGTGAAGCTTAACATAATAAATACGAGTCTGCCGTCTCCACCACATCCATTCTCGTCACCTCCTCCTGCAGACCCACCAGTGGGATCACCAAAAGCACCTCCCCCCTCTCCAATTCCCCTACCACTGTCACCACCATCGCCACCACCACCATCACCATCACCATCTCCATCACCACCACCATCTCCATCACCACCACCATCTCCATCACCACCACCATCTCCATCACCACCATCGTCACC
>MDTC01205243.1_pt1 | contig 11130 bp, 12 predicted proteins | sample 811181 | NCBI WGS metagenome assembly MDTC01 (sample SAMN05326644, study PRJNA326480) | marine metagenome | isolation source: seawater | place: Pacific Ocean: North | collected 2011 | reverse complement strand
CGCAGCAGGCGCAGACATTACAGATGCCGCCAGTAGATGCCCTGCGATTCCTGGTATATCCGAAAGCCATGATACATACATTGCAAGGACACCACCTGCAACTGTAGAAAAACCACCGACCATAACTACCATAAGCTCTGATTTGGTCATTTTAGATATATAAGGTCGAATTACTAGGGGAGCTTCTGTTTGCCCAACAAAAATATTTGAAGCTACACTAAGCGTTTCTGGACCGCTAGTTTTCATAGTTTTTTGCATAATTTTGGCCATCCATTTAATTATGAATTGGATTATTCCAAAATGGTGAAGTACTGCCATTAGGCTGGAAAAAAATATAATTGTGGGTAAGGCCCTAAAAGCAAAATTAATCATAGCATCATGATACCCGACTTCAGGTACAAAAGATTGGAATAAAAAATTACTCCCTTCATTAGAAAAACTTATTAGCTTGGAAATTGATTTATCAAGAAATCCAAATAATGGTTTACCAATTGGAGTTTTTAAAATTGAAATTGCAAAAACTAATTGCAATGATAATCCCCAAATGATTAATCTGAAATTGACATTCTTTCTATCTTCAGATATAGCATATGCAATACCGAGCAAAACAAAAATACCTAGAATACCATTCATTAGTTTATAGTAGGCGGTTGAAAACAATTACGACATTTAGCTTCATATTTATCCAATTCTCCAAGAACAATTTGATTCTTCTCTTCGCTCATTCTTTGAGAGTATGAGGCCGGGTTTCCACATTCTACACAAATTGCACGAAGTTTATCTAAATAATCAGCTTCGCACATAATATGTGGCATTGGTCCAAATGGTAGACCTCGATAATCTTTATCAAGTCCCGCTACAATTACGCGCTTACCATTATTAGCAAGTGACGTACAAGCATGAACTAGGCTTTCATCAAAAAATTGAGCTTCATCAATTGCAATCACATCAATATTTTTTGATTTAGAAATAATTTCTTTTGTGTTATTGATGATTTTAGAATTCATTCGATTTTTATTATGACTTACAATTTCGTTTTTACTATAGCGTGAATCGATTTTTGGTTTAAATATAATTGTAGACATTTTAGCAATTTGTGCTCTTCTTAATCTTCTAATTAGCTCTTCTGTTTTTCCGCTAAACATACAGCCACAGATTACTTCTAACCATCCTGAATTAATTGGACTTAATGTCATGTAGAAATAGATTTTATTTTTAACATAATAGACTCAATTATAGATTCAATACTTTTCTCATTATCTATACTAATATCGGCATAATTTTTTGATGGTTCAACAAATTGCTCATGCATTGGCCGAACCGTATCTAAATATTGTTTGGTTATTGATTCTATTGTGCGGCCTCTATTATTCATATCTCTATTTATTCTTCTTATTAGTCTAATATCAGATGGAATGTCAAGAAATACATTGAATGTATATAATTTTCTTAAACTAGAGAAAAAAAGAGCGAGAACACCTTCTACTAAAATAATTTTTTTGGGGCTACAGTTGATTTTTTTTTGTTTTCTAATATGTTTTGAAAAATCATAATTAGGAGCATTAATACTCTTCCCATTTTTCAATCTATTTATATGATTTATAAGTAGATCCATATCCAAAGAATCTGGATGATCAAAATTTTGGCTAATTCTTTTTTGATATGGTATGTGGCTTAAGTCTTTATAATAGGAGTCTTGTTTAATGATTAATAAATTTTTTTTATTAAGTTTTTCTTTAAGTGCTTCAGCTATTGTGGTCTTGCCAGATCCAGTCCCTCCAGCAATGCCAATAATTAAATTTTTCATAAAAATGATTTATCAAACGGTTCAGGTAATAAGATTAAAGAAGTTGATTCTTTTATAAGTTCTATTTCATTGCATATGTAAATCGGTATTTCTCCACACAAATCCCAAATAACTTGTCTACATGCTCCACAAGGGAAGCAAGCATTTATTGATGAAACAGCAATCCCATCAAAATCAGTATGTCCCTCTGCGATAGATCTATAAAGAGCAACTCGTTCCGCGCAACAGGTAAGTCCATAGCTGGGGGATTCAATATTACATCCTCCAACCACTAGGCCTGATTTAGTTTTTACTGCTGAGCCTACCTTATACCCTGAAAACGGTGCCTGCGCGCGCTTACGCATGTTTATTGCTTTTTTAATCAAACGGTTTTTCATATTACCTCAATTTTCAAATTTTTTAAATATTTTAATAATGTTACACCTCCAATAAAACCACCAACATGAGCAAACCAAGCTATCCCGCCTGTTGTATTTATACCTATCTCAATTAATCCTTGGCTCAATTGCAATAAGAACCAAAGCCCAAGAACGATTTGAGCAGGTAATGTTACTTTAGTAAAAAAAATAATAAAAAATAAAATATTGTGTACTCGTGCATTTGGAAATTGAATCATGTAAGCACCTAAAACACCTGCAATTGCGCCACTAGCACCAATCATAGGTATTGTTGATGATGGGTTAATAATATATTGTCCGATTGCTGCAATAAAGCCACAACAAATATAGAAAAAAAAATATTTTAAATGTCCAAGTACACTTTCTACATTATCTCCAAAAATTTTAAGAAACCAAAGATTCCCAATTATATGAGCTAGATTCCCATGTACAAACATTGAACTTAATATAGTTAATATGTTGAAATCTGCTGGAACAAAACCAAATGAATAAATTATTCTATTTGACAAATTTATATCATTACTAGATATTAAAAATTGTATTAAAAACAAAGAGGAATTCATTCCTAATATTCCATATGTGACATATGGAATTAGTACTTTAGGATTATCATCTTTATATGGGAAAAGCATTAGTAAACTGAAAAAACAATTTGCTGCTTGCTTTTATTCCCAACTTGATCTACAACAGAAAAGCTTATATTATGGTTGCCATTTTTTAATGGCCTATCTAGATAATAAGAAATCTCTTTTTTTACTGGTTGGTATGCTGCATGAAGAGGTTGACCATTTAATTTTAATTCAAAAGAACTCTCTTTAGCTTCAATACCTGATAGTTTGTCATCCACATAAATACGAATCTGGTTTATGGCATCATTTTTATATCGCCCACCTTCGCTTGGGTGCATACGTGAGATTATAGGTGGTTCAAGATCTTGTAGTATTGTCACAGCTTCAAATTCATTGAGTAATGTAGTGAGAATTTGTTTTCTTTTATTATTTTTAGTTTTAGCATAAACCCACTTGCTTTCTTTATTGTCATAATAATAAATCCCGAGATTTGAATGTTCAGCTAATTCAAAATCATATTTAATTCCAACATTAAAATCATTATTTAATGTTAAGTCATATGGGTGCAACTGGTATACTGAAGACAGGTGGAAGCCATTTTTTATTTCTGGATAAGTTTTTATTTTTTCTATCCAGATAAGATTATTTTGATACAATGTATTAGAAAGAATTTGGATTGAGCAATTTTTATCAACAGATAAAACAGCAGTTTCTTTTCCAGGTTCAGCCACTTTAGAATGAATTTGGAATCTTCTTTCTCTAGATAATCCGTTATGAGATAATTCTACATCAATATATTTTGCCCCCTCGGCATGTTTGTATGGCAAAAGATCAGAAAGGAAAACCGTGGGTTGTATCTGGTTTAATGTGAATGACTTAAAAGTATTATTATCAGACAGTTTTATTTTAACTCTAGCTGGAGCATATTTATCAAGCTCAATCTGGAAAAACATTCCCCTTTCTGTGCTAGAAATATCTAAGGTTGGTAAAATATCTATAACACTATATTCTGGTTTTAGAAATGTCCAGTGATAGGGATCCGATAGCCCTCCAAGCTCATTAACTGCTATAATTTGTAAAATTGAACCTTTTGTGTCTTTTATATCCAATGTGACATGTAGATCTTTTTTGACTCTCTCTGCATGAAGATATTTTAATTTAATTTTATCAGTATGGCCATATGGGGTAAAGCTATAGATAATGGCATCTCTTATTGGCATCCCACCTCTTTTAGGGCTTAAAGCAAGAGTTACAACCATGTCATTCCTAAGAATTTCTTCTGCCCCAATAGACATTGGGAATGCGCTTGTCACCATTCCTCTAATTGTAGCACTATTATTACTGACATCGTAGATTTTAATCTCAATAGAATGAAAACCTGGGAAGAGTCTTAATATTCCGTTTTCTTTCAAAGTTTGGATATCTAATTTTGGATGTTCAGGCATCCGGTATAGTTTTTGAAATTCCCCTAAATTTTTTCTTTTTAAACCATATTCAATTACAGTATTCGCATTATTAGTTTTTGAAAAAGGAATTTTATCGTATTTAAGTTCATATTTTTTTATTCCATCAACAATTAATTCTGCTTTATAAATCTGATATTTATTATTTGCACCTTGTCGTTTATCAAATGTTTCTATAGAAATTCCAAATTCACCGAAAACACTTATTGTATCAGGGAAATGATATATTCCTGATCTATCACGATATAGTGGAAAGGTTTGAGCTAAAGGGCTGGCATTAATAATTGAATTTTCTGATAATGGAATTAGAGCAATATTCTTTACCTCTGGCTTTACTTTATCTGGCATATTAAATGCATAGGCAAGTGGATTTAAAGGTTCACTATCTTTATTACGCACTTCAAGGTGTATATGTGGCGCAAAGGAAGAGCCAGAATTCCCCGAATACCCTATCAGCTCTCCCTTAAGTACTTGGAATTCCCTAGGAGAGAAATTAGCATTTACGATATAACTTTTTCGTTTGGCTTGTTGGAGTTTCCATACTTTTTCTAGAACAGGCTTGAACTTATCAAAGTGTCCATAAAGAATTTCACGCCCAGACTTTGTTCTTAGATAGAGCGCTTTGCCGTATCCGTTATAATTCGACACCATTCTGCTTATATATCCATCCTCAATAGCATAAACTTCGTGACCTATTGTTCCGCGTGTTTTTATGTCTATTCCCATGTGGAAGTGATCATCTCTATTTTCACCAAAGTTTGATGAAAAGGATCGACTAGCACGCGTGGGCCACTGAGCGTTCTGTCCAAAAATTAAAACACTCAAGCTAAATGTAAATAAAATTAAAGGTCGGTTCATAGATTAGGACCTCAATTTATTTAGAATAAGATACGATTTTCAATGAGTGATTTGTTTGTCAAAAGGAAATCTGTAAACTTTATTAATTAATAGTATACCATTTTCGGAGTTGTTATGAAAAAATATATTTTAACATTTTTGTTTTTACTTTTGCCTACCAGTATTTTTGCTATAGCTGGTTTTGGGCTGCAGGTCGCACAGGGCCAGATGAAGGTAGAAGAATCAGTACTTGGTGGTGCTGATATTCCTGGCGTTACCTTAACAAATGGGGCATTCGAAAACGCGTTTGGTATTGGAGCGTTTTTATATATAGACATCATACCAGTAATTGATTTAGAACTTGATTTTCAGGCGATGGGGAATACCTATGACATTAATTTTGAAAATCCTATTGGAGCTATGGATCCTATTCCATTTGCCTGGGCTACTGCCAATACTTACATAACTGTTAGAAAAGATGTTTTTTCACTATCTATTCCTTTTTTAGCCGCCGCAAAATTATACTCGGGTCTTGGATATAACATGCACAGAACAACACCTGTAGCAAGTATTGAAATGGTAGAACAATTATTAGGAGGTGATATAGTAAATGGAGATGTGTCTAATTTGAGTAAAAATCTAGAAGATTTTTTGACAAATAAAGATAACTACGATGAATCTAGCGGGTTTCATTTTCAAGCTGGATTACAACTAAAACTCCTCACTTTTACTTCTCAGTTATTTTACAGGTATACTATGGCAGAAAAGGTAGTGCCTGGTAAAAAAGGATTTGGGAGTATGAATTTTAGATTTGGTTTTGGTATATAGATTAGGATCGATAGTTCAATAGATTTCATTTGTACAACAATGTACGGATCCTCCGCTCAAAGCATACTGTGACATAGGTGTGTTTATTCTTTGAACCCCAATCTCATATAATTTTTCTAGAACTTTTTTATTGGTGTACGGCCTGGGCCCTATTAAAAATCCCGGTATGGGAAGCGCGTTTACTGCGAAGGATCCCAGTTTTTTTTGAGATCCAATACCATCGATAGTTGGTAATTTTATAATAGGAATATTTTTACTATCGGCAAATTTATATAATTGATCTTTAGAGTTTTTGGCAAGTTCTTCAGTGCAACAAGTAATTGCGCAGAGTTCTCCTTTTTTAGATATAACCGGACAAAAGTATGCGTCTAAATGAAACACATTACTTTTTAAAATAATAAGATCATTTACTTCTAAAAACTTTGCTACAGCTTCAACTCCAGATATACTATTTCGTGAGTTACCTGCGAATAATATATTTTCTTTTTTACAAAAATAGAATTCGCCTCCTTCTGCAAAAAGCTCTGATTTTTTTGGTAGTTCCACAATAGATAATTCCAATTTTTCTAGAATAGGGATTATATAATCCCGTTCTCTACTTCTTTCGGGGTTCCGAAACCTCATAATTACAGCATCACCATTTTTATTTGAAATAAATTGATCTCTTATATATACAAAATCATGTTCAGGAGTTGGACCGTCAAGCTCTATAGGAAATGGTGTTTCAATAACTTCAACATTTAATAGCCGCAATGTATTTATTAATTGTTCTCGCTCATTTTTAAGTAATACTTGATTGGGGATGACTCCCTTTTGCATTGCTGGGTTATCAGGGTAAGCGGGTGCGCCATTCCCCCACCAGCTGTTTTCAGGTAATTTTGAGATAATAATTTTCAAGTGAGTAAACTAGTAATGATTAAAAATCTTTTTTTATATATTCTGATTAATATTAGGATGTTGAAAATTATAATAATATTAAATAGTTGGTTAGAAAAATCTAATTATTGTTTTTTTATTTTTAATACAATAATCCGTCAAAAAACATGTTAAAAAAAATAAACACCTATTACTTAATTTCCTTTTTAGGTATCTTGTCTTGTAAACCACCATCATCAATTGATTATGTTAAGGTAAGAGGATATAAAAACATTGTTGAGAAATATGATGCTGAGAATAAACTTTTTATTACAATTAATAAATCAGCAATTCCAAAATCAATTTTATCTTTTGGGAATAAAAGCAATTTTTACTTATATATATTGAGAGATGCAGAATCAAAATGGGCCAGGATAGTATTCAATTACAATGGCCTAGATCAGTTATTATTCGAAAAAATTACTATTATAAAGAATAGATCAAAAAAAATCGAATGGATATTTAATAATAAAAATATGTCTGACAATAATAGACCTGGGGGGGTTGTGCAAGAAGAAAAGGATATTCAGTTAACGGATATTCAATTAAATGATTTAAAGACTTTATTTGTTCCCAGAGCAAAAGTCCAATATGAATTTAGCAGTGGTAAGATCATTGAATATGAACTAACAAAGGATCAAGTAGAAAACGCTCAAAAATTAATTGAATATTATGAGTCGCTATCGCTTAATATTATAAGATAAAATACCGTTGTTATTTTAAATGATTTCTCTGAAAAAATTAAATTTGATATTTTTTTAAATATTCGTAGTCAGGTTGACAAAGCTTTAAAAGGGATTTCATTTTAGAATCAATCATTATTTCTTTTTTTTTATATTTTACAAATCCTGTTGAACTAATTACAGTCTTATACCAATACTTTGCCCAAATCCCATCGCTTTTACGAATACCTGGGGGCCATTTTAACATACTCTCAGAAAAATCAATATCTAAGTGAGAGCATAATCTTTCAAGAGCATTTCTTGGGTTTTTTAAAATAGTCTCCGAGTTTATTACGAGTGAAATTTTACCAGTATTTTTTAAAATATATTTAAATAGATCGGCTTGTTGTTTAAAGCCTAATAGTAATTCATTATCGATTGTAAATATTTTATTATAACTTGCGATGACCTCTTCTGGTCTGCGTATCAAAAAACAATTTGTCATTTTTTTGGCCCATGATAAATCACGGCCAGGTAGATTATGTTGGGCCATATGTTTTTGGTACCAAATAGATTTATTATCTGGAACTGATCCAGTTATATTATTTGCGATTTCTTCCCAGTTGGTTTTTTGTGTAGCTAAAATTTGATTTTTCCCGGGATGATTTATCCCTGTAGCATAAAGGTAATGCGCATAAAATGGTTCATCTAGTACTACAGTGTCTGACCTGTTTTCAAAAGATCTCATTAAAGCAGTAGATATATTGCGCGGTCCTGACCACATCGCAATTCGTTTTTTAGTCTTGCTCATTTAGTTAGTGATCTCTTTTCAATATCTATTGTGTAATATTCCTGGAGTTTTTTTGTGAAAATCCCGCGTGTTCCATTCCCTACAGTTATTTCATCTATTTCTGTAACAGGAATTACACCAGCAAATGTACCAGTAACAAATATTTCATCAGCAGCATGAACTATATCAATTTTAAAATCTTTTTGAAAAACTGGAATTTTATTTTCAGAACACAAACGGATTATAGATTCTCTAGTGACTCCATTTAAGCAAAACTCTCCAGTCGATGTCCATATTTCTTTATTTTTCACAATAAAAAAATTTGTTGAATTACAGGTTGAAACATTACCATAGGGATCAAGCATCAATCCCTCATCTACACCTAAATTATCTGCTTCGATACATGCAGCAATACAATTGTGTTTACTAAGAGAGTTTACCTGAGGGTTCTGAACTTTATGATCCCGCCTGGTTTTTACTGTGGCTATTCTGATGCCATTTTTCTTTATATTGGGGTCGGGTTGTTTATATTCTGGGATAATAACAAATGTTGGTTTACTAATGGTAAAACTTGGATGCTGATAAGGAGTTTTTTTTAATCCTCTTGAGATAATAAGTCTTATATGGACATTTGATCTCATTTTATTTTTAATAAGGGTTTTATTTATAGCTTTTTTTATTTCTTCTCTATTCAATCCAATATTAATACCAATCTCTTTTGCTCCTTTGTATAATCGGTCTAGGTGAGAGTCCAAGTGCACGAGATAATTATTGTGTAAACGAATTCCTTCCCATACGCCATCCCCTAATAGAAATCCACTGTCCATTACAGAAACAAATGCTTTCGAACGGTGAAAGAATTCACCATTAATATATATTTCTATATCATTGTTTCTTTGATCAGTTTTATAGTCATGAGTAGATGCCATTATTTCATCCTTTTTATTTGTCGAAGTCTTTCAAATAAAATAGCAGAAGTAGCTGCTGATACATTTAGGGAATTGATATTTCCTTGCATCGGTATAGTTGAAAAAAAATCACATGATTCTAAAACCTTTTTCCTAATTCCACTACCTTCGCTACCTACAACAATTAATTTTTTTTCTGTATAATCAATTTTATCCCAATCACTTGCGTTTATACTGTTTTCCACTCCTATAGCCCAAAATCCTTGTTTTTTTAGAATAGCTATGGTATTTCTAAGGTTGGTTATTTCAAATAATGGCATTGATATAAACGCTCCTTGGCTTACTTGTAAAACAGTGTCGTTTATAGGTGCGCTTGCATTTTTAGGAAATATAATTCCATTAATGCCCGCGCATTCCGAAGTCCGAATTATTTGACCAATATTTTGAGGATCCTTTATACAGTCTAAAGCGAGTAGGCAGATTGAATTTTTATTAGAGTAATCCGGCAGAGTTTTTGATACTACATTTCCATCAAAATCAATAATAATACCTTGTGAACGAGAGTCATTATATTTTTGAAATTCTATTTTTGAAAAATATTTACAATTATAGTTTGATTTAATTATCAAGTTTTTCAATTCTTTATTTTTATCTGCCGGACTATCTTTTTCAATAATAATTTGAATAATTTTGAATTTTTTGTTTTTTAATAAAGGTATAGATGAGTTTATCCCAAAAACCCTATAATTATTTTTTTTAATGATTTTTTGTTTCATATTGCATTGAGATAATTAAGGTTAATACTACTATTGAAATGTATCAATTAATAATGGAAACAGGGAACACATAGTTGTAACATTCGACCTATCTTGAAAGTATTTTTTTTATTAGTCGATGATAAAGTACTAAAAAAACGAAAACATTATTAGGGCCCATAGCTCAATTGGTTAGAGCAGCAGACTCATAATCTGTTGGTTCGGGGTTCGAGTCCCTGTGGGCCCACTAAAATCGAAGCTAAAACAGTTCAATTTAATTGATTGTTTTATTGTTTTGATCAGATCAAGATCCATCCACCAATTTCTTATAAGCTAAGATAATTATTTTTTTGATAGCACAAGTTAGGATGACGGACGGTATAAACGCGGAATGTTAAAACCAAATACGGGAGTAATTTGGATTACCTACCCGCCATCCTTTTATGTGTAGCACTAGGAGCAATTATATAAACATATAAACAAAAAAAAAGTTCCAAAAATTAAATAATTGATTTAGTGCCAATATTTTTTTGAGGTTTGACACCAAATATAGATATATTTTAAGAAGTTGAATCTTATTTAAATAGATTCAAATAATTATATCAGATACAATTATTTTTAATGTATTTGACCTGATATTTAATTGACTCTATATCTAATTCGATTGCTCCAAGTTTTCTAATTATATCATTATTTGTATAACTAGAATCAGATCCAGTTAATATCATAATAGCAAAGACCAATGATCCACCAGTTAAAATACCTTGTAAATATGTTTTCATAGTTAATCCCTCTATCAATATTTGTTCTTATAATATAGTGAAGATATTTTCATTAATTAATTAACAATTTATTAGATAAAAAAATGTAAATGATTTTTAAGAATTTTAGAAGGATTTTAAGAGAATGGTTCCGGTGTGCCTGTATTGCAAGGCACACCGGATTTAGTTTTAGCCGACCTCACAAAGTCAGCAGCAGTATCTATTAAATGGCTGCTCCATTGGAGGTCAGCAAACTATTTGAATTAGACAACTGATCACCTCCTTTCTATTTTAATTAAAAATAAGATATTTAATTTTAATAAAATTTTTTGGTTCAATTCAAAAATAAAAAAGCCTCAAAAAGAGGCTTTTTTATAATAAAGACTTCTTAATTATTAGAAGTTATATCCTACTAAAGCGAAGATTCCATTAAAGTT
>MDTC01130936.1_pt1 | contig 11130 bp, 12 predicted proteins | sample 811181 | NCBI WGS metagenome assembly MDTC01 (sample SAMN05326644, study PRJNA326480) | marine metagenome | isolation source: seawater | place: Pacific Ocean: North | collected 2011 | reverse complement strand
TTTCTGAAGCTTGGTTATACTCCCTGTTCTTTTAAAGATTTCTATTGCACCAGTACGTCTAAAAGAGTAAATAGTAACACTTGCTCCAACATCAGGATTAAGTCTCTTAAAATGCTTCCAAACATCAAAGGAAAGAACATGTGGGATTATTGGAATGAGGATATAGTTAGAAAATCGGTAGCAAATCAGAAATTGGATATTGAAGGAGAACATCCTGCTCTTTTTCCTGAAGAAATAATCACTTTACCGATTCTTCAAACTTCCAAAGAGTTTGAATTAATATTAGACCCTTTCATGCGAAGCGGAACTGTTGGGAGGGTTTGTGATAAGTTAGAAAGGAATTTTATAGGTTATGATTTGTTTTAATCATAGTTTCTTATTTATCTTTATTTAAGATTATTAAAATTTATGATTAAAACAAATCATAACCTTTGGAAAGAAATAAAACCTTTCTTTAAAGAAGTTGGGGAAAGCTTAACGTAGTGTTTTTGATTAAGATATGTTTAAAAATTCACTAAAACTATTAAATGTTTTTTGTATAGATAATAGAAAAATATCTATTTTTATTTTTATTTATTTTATAATATTAAACTTTTGGTTTGTAAATCTTTCAAATAATTTTAAAGTAAATCAAATTATTGAATTTGAAAACCAAAATTTTTACTTCACCCCTTATATTACATTTTTAGTACATAAAATTATAACGTCATTTTTTTCGATTGAAATAATGGGTTACATAACAATTGTAATTATTCCTTTATTCATTCTATTTCTAACATACAAAATATTTAATTTTTTTATATCATCTAAATTTTCTTTTCTACTTGCTCTATTAACCCAATCCGTTTATAATAATTTTAACTTAAGGGATGTTTTTTTCAATATTAATAACATCTCCGAATTGTTAAAAAAAGATTATCTGCTAATTTTTAATTTCCCATTTCCTTCTATTTCTATTTTACTCTTTTTGTTAGTTTTTTATCAAATTATCAGTAATCGTAGAATGAGTGATTTAAACAAAATAACTCTTTACACACTTTTAATCTTTTCGTTCTTCTATGTTAATGCCCTAGACTCTTTTTTTTTAATCCCAATTTGGATACTTATCTTATTGTTCGATTTTAAAAAAATAAGTTTGAAAAACAAAGTTTTTCAGTTAATCCTTGGGAACATTGTTCTTTTGCCAGGTTTATTTTATGGAAGTTTTAAACAAATTCATGAATACTCTAATGTGAATTTGTATAACATTATATTATATAATGTATTTCCTTTAATTCTTTCACTTATATTATATTTTGTTAAGCGAATAGATTTAAATGAAGTGTGGTTTAAATTTAAAATTATATATCTATTTAATTTTATAGAGATTTTTATCACCCTATTGGTTTATTTAAAGATATTTAATATTAATCTCGAGACAGCAAATAAACAAATACTTCAATTTCCAATACACATGATGTACTACTTACCGTTAATTTATTATTTAAAAAGAAATCCATTTAAATATAATTACGGAATAGAATCAAAATCATTATCTATAAGAATATCCAAGATTTCTTATTTTATTTTTGAGAAAACTAAGAATTATCTTTTTTACTCATTAATTCTCCTAATATTCTATTTTATTCTCCCAAGATGAATTTTACTAATCACAATTCTATATCATTAAATTTCTTTGAAAATGAAGGACTCAAAATCAAAGAGAATGAAATTATTGAGATTAATGAAGATCAAATGCTAGTTAAAGTTATGTCTTGTGGGATTTGTGGATCTGATATTAAAATTCTTAAATATGGAAATTCTCGTGTTACTTCAGGGAGAATAATGGGGCATGAAATTTCAGGTGAAGTTGTAAAGGTTGGTACTTACATAAAAGGTTACAAAATAGGAGATAAAGTATCGGTTGGTGCTGATATTCCTTGTATGGAATGTCAATCCTGCATATCAAAAAAGTCTAAATGTGAGAATGACCTTGCTTATGGACATGAGTTAGACGGTGGTTTTTCTCAATACATAATATTGAATTCAATACACATTAAAAATGGACCTCTTGAGAAATTCCATAATATAGATTTTGATGTTGCAGCTCTTGCTGAACCATTAGCTTGTTGTTTAAATGGTTATGAAAAGGTTAATTTTAAAAATTACGATTCCGTTTTAATTTTAGGAGGAGGAATAATCGGCATTATGCTTTCTTTTTTGGCAACCATAAAAAAAATTCCTAAAATTTATATTGCTGATATATCTCATGAGAGAGTAAAAAAGTTTAAAAATTTTGAATTTTTCACCCACTATTTTGACCTTAATAATCAAGATATTTATGAATGGAAAGAAAAAAATGGGAATTTTGATTTGATTTTCACAGCTAACAATAGTCCTTTGTCCCAAAAACAAGCAATTGAATTAATTAATTCAAGAGGAGTTGTTAACTTTTTTGGAGGTCTTCCAAAAGAGCAGAGTTATGTTGAAATTAATACTAATAAAATTCATTACCAAGAATCAATTATAACTGGATCACACGGTTCATCACCAAAGCAACATAAAGAGGCTATTAGAATTATTGAAAATAACAGTTCTTTTTTTCAAAAATTAATTAGTAAAAAGTATAGTATCTCAGATTTTGAAGAAGCATTTGAGGAAGCCACTAATCCTGAAAATTTTAAAGTTATAATAAACCCAAATATTAATTAAAATATGTATAAGGGAATTACATTTTCGGCATCGCTAATGTGTATAGATTGGATCAATGTTGGGGATCAATTAAATGAACTAGAAGAGAATAAGATTGATTATATCCATTATGACATTATTGATGGTAACTTTGCACCAGATTTTACAATGGGGTCCTCGATAGTTGACTTAATTCAAAAAACCACATCAATAAAATCTGACTTCCATTTAATGGTAGATGAACCGTCAAGAGTATTCAACGCGTTTAATGTACCCAAAGACAGCTTTTTTACTATTCATCAAGAAGCATGCAGGAATCTCTATCGAGATATTATTTGGATTAAACAAAATATTAGTAAAGTAGGAATAGCTCTTTCTCCCGCCACAAGTATTGAAACTTTAGAATATGTGGTTGAAGAAATTGATTGTGTTACACTAATGACAGTAAGTCCTGGTTATATGGGTCAAAAGTTAGTCACTCAAGTTTTAAAAAAGATTGAACAGGTAAAAAAACTTAAGGAAAATTATAATTTGGATTTCAAAATTAGTGTTGATGGCAATGTTAATCTTGAAAATATTCCAAATATGGTAAAAGCAGGAGCCGATACACTAGTGTTGGGGTCGAGCGGTTTATTTAGAAAGGACAGGAGTATTACTAAATCTGTAGAAATGATTAAAGAGTGTATATATAAAATAAATTAATGTATAGATTAGGAATAAATACAGGTTTTGCTGTCAATCGTTATACTGATCCTAAAAGTTGGTGTGCGTTGGTAAATAAGTGTAATGTAAATAATGTTCAACTAACTGCTGACTTAATAAATCCATCATTACCAGATTATATTATTGAAGATCAGATTAATCAAATTAATTATTGGAGGAAATTATATAATATAGAAATCAGTTCTACATTCACAGGTGCATTTACCCGACTAAACCACTTAACTCATCCTGATGAAGATATTCGGAAATATTGGATTAACTGGTTTAAAAAATTTGCTGATATAACTGTAAAACTAGGATGTAACACGATGGGAAGTCATTTTGGTATTTTGACTACTAAGGATTATAATGATGCGAAAACCTTTAAAAAAAGGAAAGTTGAAGCTATAAATTTATGGCACGATATTGCAGACTATGGAAAAAATATTGGATTAAAACAAATCATTTGGGAGCCCATGTCTGTAGGAAGAGAATTTGGAGAAACCATAGAAAAATGTGCAATATTACAACATGAATTAAATGAGAATGCTCCTATTCCTTTTAAAATTTGTTTAGATGTTGACCACGGAGATATTTCATCAAATAATTCTGATGATTATGATCCATACAAATGGTTAGAGGCCTTTTCTCAATCAAGTCCTGTCATACACTTAAAGCAAAGTTCAGCGAATAAAAATGGTCATTGGCCTTTTACTAAAGAATATAATGAAACGGGGAAAATCATACCTTATAAAGTTTTGCAAATATTAAAGAATAATAAAATTAGTGATGTTGATTTGATTTTAGAGCTTAGTTTTAAAGAAAGAGAACCTTGGGACAGTTCTATTGAAACTTGCTTAATTGAATCAAGTGCTTTTTGGCGAAAACATCTATAAATAATGAATGTTGTATTTACATTAGCTGGAAAATCAAAGAGATTTAAATCTGAAGGATATAAAAAACCTAAATTTTTATTAAAAATAGGACGTTATACGGTACTTGAAAGTATAATTAAAATGTTTTCGCAAGAAGACAATTTTTATTTTGTATTTAACAAAGAACAACTCTTAAAATATCCAGAAATAAATGAATTAATAAAATCTCAAATTAAAAAATTTGAGATAATTACAATTGATTCTCACGGAAAAGGACCTGCTTTCTCATCTCTAAAAATTAAAGATATCAACCACTCTGAACCTATCATTATTTCTTATTGTGATTTTTTGGTCGAGTGGAGTTACAAATCTTTTCTTTCGAATGTAGGGGATTACGATATGGTCATTCCTTCTTTTGTAGGATTTCACCCTTCATCATTTGGGGTTACAAATTATGCCTACACAAGGATAAATTCCAAAAATGAACTTTTGGAATTAAAGGAAAAACAAAGTTTTACGAAAGAAAGACATACTGAATTTGCCAATACTGGAATTTATTATTTTAAATCATATGATTTATTCACCAAATATGCTGAGGACTTAATTGAAAATGATTTAAAACCTAATGAGGAAGCGTATATAAGTCTTATCGCTAATAAAATTGTACAAAATAAAGGTTCAGTATTAATTACTAAAGTGAACAAGTTCATTTGCCTCGGAACTCCCTATGACTATCAAATGTTTTGTTTTTGGAACGAATATTTTCACACGGATAAACGAGAAAGTAATCAAAACATCCTAACAGATATTAATATTATTCCCATGGCAGGAAATGGATCTAGATTTAAAAATGAAGGGTATAATTCTATAAAGGCAACGATTCAAATCGAAAACGAATCAATGTTTCTCAAATCAACTAAAAGTTTTCCGAAATCAAAAGAATGGATTTTTATTTTAAGAGACAACCCAAAGTTAAAATACTCTAATTTAATGAGTGTTATTTCCAATTCATTTAACAATGCTCAGGTTATTACTTTAGAAAAAGAAACTTCAGGTCAATCAGTCACTTGCCTAAAAGCAAAAAAGTTTCTAAAACCAAAAAAATCATTATTTATTGCTTCATGTGATTATATAAGTATTTATAATCAACAAAAATGGGAAGAGTTGGTGAAATCCGAAACGGATGTCGACATTTATATTTGGACATACAAACCCAATGATATTATTGTAAAAAGTTTCAGCGCATTTGCTTACTGTAAATTGGACCCTAAATCTGGTCAAATTATTGAGGTTAGAGAAAAAGAAATTATTTCAGAAAACCCCAAAAAAGATGAAATGATTATAGGAAGCTTTTGGTTTAGAGACTCTAATGACTTTATTGATTCTGCAGAAAATGCAATAAAAAACGACATAACAGTAAACGGAGAACACTACATTGGAAATAGTTTAAACTATTTGATCAATAAAGGAAAAAAAGTCAGAACATTTGAAGTTAATAAATGGGTCTCCTTTGGTGATCCATTTGAATTAGAGATTCATAATTATTGGGAAGATTTTTTCTTTCAAAATCCAAATTTTAATTAGTAATCTCATGAAAACAGTTCAACTAGAAGCTAATAAAGTTCTAAATGTATTAGAACAACGTGTCCCTGAGATAGCGGATGACGAGTGTTTGGTGAAAATTAAGATTTGTGGAGTTTGTTCGTCTGATATTTATAGAGCATTTGAAAATGGCTCCTATTTTTATCCATTAATAATGGGACATGAAATATCAGGGCAAATTAGCAAGGTTGGTGAAAAAGTAAACAACTTCATTGTTGGTGACGACGTTTCGGTTTTTCCTTTGATTCCTTGTTTTAGATGTCAATCCTGTAAAGCTAAACAATATGCAACCTGTTCTAAGTATAAGTATTACGGATCAAGAAACTCTGGAGGATTTTCTGAATATATTGCAATTAAAGAATGGAATCTAATTAACATTAATTCGATTGGCTACAAAAATGGAGCCTTCTTAGAACCACTTTCTGTAGTAGTTCATGGGCTGAAAAAGTCTTCTTTATTAGATAAGAACATAACGATTGACAAAAGGAAAATATGTGTAATTGGTGCAGGTTTTCTTGGACTTTTAATGAGTGAAATCATATTCAATAAGTTGTCAAATTGTGAAATTCACATTCTCGACAGAAATCAATTCAAATTGGATTATTTATCTTCTTCTGATAGAATTACCACCCATTGTTTGAACGATTCTGATAAGTGGGAGTATTTTATAGAAAGTTCCAAAAACAGCTTTGACTATATTTTTGAACTCAGCGGCAATGAATCAAACTTTTCAAGAAGTATTCTCCTCTCAAAATCCAACAGTAAGATTCTTTGGTTGGGAAATATTCAGTCTGATTTACTAATTGAAAAGAGCGCAGTGAGTAGTATTCTGAGGAAAGAATTACAGATTATTGGGAGTTGGAATTCACACTTTAAACATGAAAATGATGATTGGCTAGACGCTATTAAACTTATTGAAGAGGGTTATGTCAACCCCTCTAAGTACATTACTCAATCAATTTTATTGGATGAACTTCCATTGATTTTAAAAAAGATGTATGATCATAAAAAAAGAATTATTTCACATCCTTACATTAAATACTGTATAAGTAATCTATAGATAGGGAGATGAATAAAGAACAAATAATTATTCATAGAGTTAATTCAATAGAATTTTTAAAGTTAATTGAACATAAATTCGGTTGTGAAATTGATATCAGAACAAATGGAAGTTCTTTAATATTAAACCATGATCCATTTGCGTCAGGTGAATCACTAATTGATTTTCTTGACGAATACCGTCACGGAACATTAGTCCTTAACATAAAGGAAACAGGAATCGAGAAAACTGTTTTAGAAGAAATTCGGAAAAGAAATATATCTTCTTACTTTTTACTAGATGTTGAAATGCCTTACACAATTAAGGCGACAATGAGAAACGAAAAAAACATAGCAGTACGATTTTCTGAATTTGAAACAATAGAAAACGCTTCTTTTTTTATTAGTAAGTTAAATTGGATTTGGATAGATTCTATAACCAAAGTTCCAATTAATAAAGAAAATTTTAAAATCATAAACCAATACAATATCTGTGTTGTTTGCCCTTCTCTTTGGAATAGGGTAAATGAAATTAATAATGTCAAACAAAATTTAGACAGTTATAGATTTAACAATATTAAAGTAATAACAAAGATGAATCATGTAAATAATTGGTTAAAAAAATAAATCCCAAAAACTTCATGAGACACCATAAATTTTTTCTTTCCTTTTTTAATTTTTGTATCAAACAATATCAATTCATCAAATTTGTATTAGTTGGATTAATTGTCGTTTCAATTGATTACTTTTTTTATGAATTATTTAATGTTGTGTTTTTAATGAGCTTTTCAAATTCTAAAAGAATATCATTTATTTTAGGAGGGGTTTTTAGTTTTTTTTTAAACAAACGGTTTACTTTCAACTCAAAAAATAAAAGTCCTATTTTACCGTTTTTTTTTATCTTAATTAACTTATTAAGCTTCGGAATGAATACTTTGTCTCATGATTTTAGTTTTAAATACTTCACAGGGAATTATCCATTTTTAATTTCCACGTCGGTCTCGGCTTTAATTAATTTTTTTGGCCAAAAACATATAGTCTTCAAATAGAATGAAATTATCTATTATCATACCGTGTTACAATGAAAAATTTTCAATTAAAGATCTTGTAAAGAACTGTATTGACAATATTAATGATAAAACGGAAATATTGTTAGTTGACAACGGATCTACGGATAATACCTTTAAAGTTTTATCAAGTCTAAACCTTCCAAAGAATATAATCCCTCTAAGAGTTGAAAAAAATATAGGGTACGGAAATGGAATATTATTTGGATTAAACCGCGCGAAAGGAGAAATTGTTTCTTGGACACATGCAGATTTGCAAACAGACATCTCGGATGTGACTCGAGGATACGAATTGTACAAAAAGGAATTGATTAGTAAATCTTCTGTTGTTAAGGGGGTTCGAAAAAAAAGGAATCTTTTTGATTTTTTTTTCACTTTTTCAATGGGCATATATTCATCAATAATATTAAAGAATTGGATGTATGATATTAATGCCCAACCAAAATTATTCCACAAATCATTTATTAAGGATTTCAAAAATCCTCCTTCTGATTTTTCTCTTGATTTATTCTTGATTTATTTTTTTAAAACTAAGAAGATAGAAGTTAAAACAGTACCAGTATATTTTAATAAGAGAAAATATGGGGAATCCAAAGGTGGTGGGACTTTCAAAGGGAAAATAGAATTAATAAAAAGAACGTTAAATTACATTCATAAATTAAAGGAAAAAGTTGGAAGAAATAATTAAAAGTTGATTAGGAATGTTTAAAATTATTAAAGTATTTCACTTGGTAATTTGAAAAATGAAAGTATTAAATATCCTATAACTATAAGAACACTTAACTAGAGGAAATGACAGAAATTCTTATCGATCATTTGTGGAGTTTTATTATTATTTATTTAACATTTATATTTTTATTATTTACATACAAGGATATAATTACTGATAAACCCTTTACTTCTCTTTTACTTGTTGTATCGACTGTTGGATTTTTAATCTCGACAATAATAAATTTCAATTTAAACCTTGCAAGGTACTTGATAGGATCCTTTTACTTTGCCTCGTTTTGTTACTTTATTTTTAAGATTTTCATCAAAAAAGACCCTTTACCCCCTTTTATAATTAAACATTATAAATTTTTTGGGTCTTTAGTTATTGCAGGAATAATATCTCTAATTTATTTAGTTTTTAATCTTAATTACACCTTTATTTTTAACGGTCATGATCCATATTTTTATGGAATACCATTTGAAATTATCGAAGGCAATTATTTTACCAGAGTAAAAATTTGGGATAATTACCCAAAACAATGGAGTAAATACAATTTTTTTAACGGCTCTTTATATTCCATATTTTTATTTTTTACTGGAATTAAAAATTTATTTCTTTGGAAATTATTGAAATTAATGTTCTTTGTTTTTTCTTTTTTATTCGTTAAAGAAATATCAAAAAATCATAAAAAACAAAATCTGTTTTTTTTAGGGTTTTTAATTTGTATTTTTTCATTTGGTTGGATGTATTCATCTAATGGAGAGTTATCAACACTTTTCTTTATCTCAAGTGTATTTTTCTATCTAAATAAACATAAGATTTTATCGTTTATATTCTTAGTTTTTTTCATTTGTGTTTTATCAAGAAATTACATACCAGGAGGTTGTCTTTTATTGTTATTGTTTTCACAAGATCTATTTAAGTTTATCAAATCAAGATTTATTATTTTTTTAATCCCACCTGCCTTAAACGTCTTAGCGACAATATTCTTTGGGATATCCCCCATTGATAGAGAACTAGATTTTTTTATTAAAGGAAAATTTTTAGGTGATTTCGTATATAACGGTTGGTCCAATATGTTATTTATAAATTCAATTCCAACATTTTTATCAAAAATTTTAAATTCTAACATAGATTTCCGAAGTTTCTTTCAGTTATTAAGTGCTACTATTTTTTTTCCAATTTTTTTTAAAACAAAATGGTCCAAACTTAAATTATTGTTAGGATTAAATTTATTTTTAACAACATCATTGATTGTTTCTAAGTCAATTTTAGATAAACATGTGACATCAATTTTAGATTATAATTTCATCACACTGACTTTGTTATTATTACAATCTATAGTTTCTTGGTTTTTCCCATTATATGTAATTCTTAATTACGGATTAAATTTTCGTGAAAAAATAAAATTAATAATTTTATTTTTTTCATTGATTTTAAATATTTTTTTGTTTGGATCCGGCATAGGATATCCAACTCTTTATTATTTTGATTTATTTATAGTATTGTTATTGATCGATACACACAAAAATCTTTTTTCTTTAAAATATAATTATCTGAAGATCTCCTTCTTTTGTATAGTCTCTTTTTTTCTTGTTCCACGTTTTGACGATTCTTCACAACATTTTATTGACATGAAAAGCAAAGGTTTAAAAGAATTAAAAATTTTAAATAATGTCGAAAACACTAGAATTAACACAAATCACTTATACATACTGAATTCAAATATTTTCGGGAATAGAATTTATTATAATCAAATAGATTCTGACAGGTTTGGTTTGTCGAAAAATCACATTCAATAATAAATCAGTTGAAAAAGTATTCAAGATTTTTTAAACGATTAACACGATATAAAAACCACTCCAATAGGGGTTTAGGAGAAAAGTTTATTGGGGTTACAAGAAACCTCAACTTTGAATTACTGATATACTAATTGAACGGATAATTCATTAGATAACATATCAATAATTCACACCTCTTTATTCTGATACACTTTGATTATTTAACCTCTTAATAGGATTATTCCCTTTCATACTATTTTCCCACTCTAATAAATCCTTTTCTATAATATATTTTGAATGAGCAGATACTTCTATCATCTTCAATACTCTATTTCTTCTTTTTTTCAAATCGAAAAGTAATCATACCTCTATCATAGGCCTCATTAATTATCACCCCAATATGCTTCAAGTATGTATCAATTGTATTTGGAGATTTCCCTTCATTTTTCCAAATCGATACAGCTTTATCAATGTTATAAATTATTAAAGCTATACATCCTACACCAGTTATATATCCAACAATGATTCAAAATTTACTCATATTGTAAAGACAACATAGATACAGCTAAAAAAAACCCCCACGAATTAAAGGGGTTCGAGTCAAGGTTTCTTCGGAACCCCAAATGGCTGATTTCTCGCTGTATTTTGATCTTAACCTCAAAAGATTTTTTTAGCTTTAGGGC
>MDTC01223040.1_pt1 | contig 11131 bp, 10 predicted proteins | sample 811181 | NCBI WGS metagenome assembly MDTC01 (sample SAMN05326644, study PRJNA326480) | marine metagenome | isolation source: seawater | place: Pacific Ocean: North | collected 2011 | reverse complement strand
GAGGTCTGCTTCGACGAGGCCAACGAAGTCCTCGACCCAACCAGATCTCGCATCGATCACGTCTTCATCAACCGGAAGGTGGATGAGAACGAACAAGTGGTCGGCACCGACGTCTCGGGCAACAAGATCGGTGGCGACGTCGAGGACGCCTTGCTCCTTTTCCCCGACCCGATGGGGGCTACGGGCTCATCCATAGCCGACGCCATCGGCATCTATCGCGACCAAGTGGAGGGTACGCCGCGGAAGGTGATTTGCGTCCACCTGATAATCACCCCCGAATATCTACGACGCATCACCAGGGACTTCCCCGACGTCGCCGTCTACGCCTTGCGCGTAGATCGCGGACTGAGCGAGGAGGAGGTATTGGCGACCATCCCAGGCGAACGATGGGACGAGGAAAAGGGATTGAACGAGCGCCACTACATCGTGCCCGGCGCGGGCGGCTTGGGAGAGATCATCAACAACTCCTTCGTGTGACGGAACCATTGCCCGGGCAAGCCGAGCCACACCCTTAGAACGCCGCCGTGCTCTACTCATTCCTGGACCTCGCATTTCTGGTTGGGCATTCGGCCCTGATCACCTTCAACCTGTTCGGTTGGATCTGGCAAAAGACTCGCCGCCTACATCTACTAAGCATCCTCCTGACCGCAGCCAGTTGGGTTGCCCTCGCACCCTGGTTCGGACTCGGTTACTGCCCTTGCACCGACTGGCACTGGCAAATCAAGGAAGCCCTTGGGCAAACCGACCTGCCGAACAATTACCTCACTTACCTCTTCGACATTTGGTTCGGTTTCGAGATCACAGACGCCACGGCCGAACGCCTCGCCTACCTCTGCCTAACCCCGGCCCTAGTCGCCTCCCTCTCCCTAAACCTACGGGACTACCGCAAGCGGACCGAGAACTCGGACTAACGATGGACGACCCGAGGGAATTTGCCACCGAAACAAGAAGGCACTCGCCCAGAGCTTGCGACTCCGAATGGTTACAAAATCATCGCATTTTTATAATGGCGGAAGGCAAGCTGGTCGTGGCATAATTGGATAAATGAACGCAGAGGAACTGTTGGCCACCCTAACCGACCTGAAGGCAAACAGGCGTTCCTCCTCAGAGGTGGATTCGATCCTCTCTCCCTTTCGAGACAAATCCTTCCGCCTACAATTTTCCTTCGACTCTTCCAGCCGAACGTTCGGGAGCCGCTTCGACAAGGCGTTTGAAAACGGCTATACGGCAATCGGCAAGCTCAAGGGGAAACTGGAAGTCGCCATCCTCTTCGCCCCGGAGTCGAACTCTTTGGTGGAAGGACTGACTCCCGAAGAATCGCTGACCATCGAAGTGAGCTTGCTGGACTTCGACGGTCTCTACCAGCGCCCCATCCTCGGTCGGTTCCCGACGGAGAAAGAAGCCTCCGAAGCCGAAATCGAATCTGAATTACCCGAGGAACCTGACCAGCAGGAAACCATCGAAACCGCTACGGCAATCAAATCAACACAACCCGTATCCACAACGAGGGCGGAACCGATTTCCGCCACCCCAAGTGGCGAATCCAAGGTTCACAAAGCTGCAAAACCTTCTTCCCACTACCCTTCGCGCTTCAACCTCGAGGACGCAAGAAAGTCCACCGAAGAATCTGCCCCAAAAGACACCCGCACGCCAAGCGGGACGAAAATCCTTTTCCCCATAATCGGCATCGCCGCGGTCATCCTCTCCGCATGGGGGTGGTCGAACGAATATCCATTCATTCACCCTCCCTTCGGCATGGACCACTGGGTCTTGTGGTCCTTCGTCACGTTCCCATTGGCCTTGGGCTTGCCCTGCTTGGCAAACCGATCCTGGCTTGCATTGTTCTTGGCTCTGGTCGCATTCACTTTTGACATAGTGGCTATCTCAACAGACGATTGGGACTATCACGAAATGAGCACCAAGGAGGTGGTGGAAGATACGGGACAAGCGGGAATTTCTTCACCGGAAGAAGCCGAGGAAGAATTAGAAACGGTGCAAGAAAGCCCAGTCGAGTGGTTGTACGACTCCGGCATGCTCCTGCAAGCAAGTTCCCTGCTTTTGCTCAGTTTCGGCCTTGCATCCTCGAGATTCACCGGAGGCATATTAGTCAAGATGTCCGCAAAAGTAGCATCCACAATGTTCGGTGTCCTAAGTTTGCTGAGATTCACCGAAAACGACTTAAATTGGACCAGTTTCGACAACTTCATCAGCTACCAAGCATACTTTTTCTTTGTAGGTGTCGTATCTTGCTGCATGGCAATCTTATTAAAGGAAAAAGCCGATCGGGACAATGTCTCCCAATAACTCGCCAATGTGAGAGACAGCTAACCCTCGGGTAATCGTCCCTTGTACCGCGACACCCACGTCGCGACGAGAGTTTGCTTCCCGTCTTGGCAATCAACTAGATAGAGTTCTCCGTCACAGACTCCATAGATCGCCACTTGCTCGAACCTTCGCCCCAATACAAGGCCCACCTCCAAATCGCACTCCACCAAGTAACCGGGTTCAAGATGAGAACCGTCGGGAGAACCTCCCGTCATCCGGCAATGGACGAGTCCCTTTACTTCGAGAAGGGCCGACAGTTCACGATCCAAGGATTTGTTCCTTTCGGCATCCACGATTTCCCCGTGGGGGTTGCAAGCCGTAACGACCACAAATTGCCTCGGCCAACCTCCCATAGGTTCAACTCCACGAAAAACAGCCTTCAAGAAAGCAGGTCGTTCATCGGCGGCGAGAGAAACCTCATTCATGATGCTCGGGTCAATCCAGTCCCCCATGGGCGGGCATTGCGTTCTCGGCGAAGACGAAAGCGACCAAAGCAAGGACAGGGAAAAGGCTTTTCAAATGCCCGAGAGGATGATGCCCGCCCCACCCCATCGACAAGCGCAAAAAGGAAGATGCTTGGGTTAGGGATGAAAAGTGGAAATCGACCATCGACTGATTGCGCTTTTGTGTTCTCATTATTTGAACGATTTCTTATGGAAATAAGTTCGTTCGTATGTCAAAAAAAATTCATTTCACCTTGGAGGCCACTCCGGACGGCGGGGTAATGGCCGACATATTGCTCTACGACCAGAAACTGGTTGGAAAAAAAGCGACTTTCTCGGTCCAGAAATTCGTAAAGGTCAAGCATTCCCAACCTGTGCACGATTCCGACGTCGTAACGCAACTCGATTTCAAGATCAAAAGTGGGAAGCACAAGATAAAGATTCCTGCCAAAGTCATCAACTCGGCCAATTCCTATCCCTTTTCGGGCAAAAAAATAACAATCGAGTGCGTGGCCGAATTAAAAGTCGACGACAGTTTGATCCTCAAGGACACCACCGTGATCAGGAACATTGCGAAGTATCTGCCTCCAGGAATCAGCAGGCGAGCATCGGTTAACAACAACGCCAAGGAACTGATCGAACCGAAGGACGCCTTTAAGTTCTCCAAAAACGTGATGGCCCTACCGACAGAAAACGCAATCTTGACCATCGGGTTGCTCGGCGGGGGCTTGATCCTGTTCGTAATAAACCTGCTGATAGGTATCCACGATCAGGTGTCCCCGGAATACGCGACTTGGCTCTATAGTCATCGCGATCGCGACGGTGATTCGAATCTACCGCTTTTGAATGCGCTGATGGGATGCGTCGCCCTAGGCGTGGCTATCTGGTTTGCTATGAGAAACCAGCTCCGGAAGTATATGACTTTCCGATTCAAGGGCACCCTCCGGAAGGTGGATCGCAACTCGGTGATGAAGGTGAGCGAAATAATTGCAGGAGTGAGCCGAGTCGACTTGAATAAAGCCACTTTGCGCATCATCGCCTGCAATATGGAGAAAGGTCAATATGTGCGTGGTAGCGGCAGCAATCGCCGAACCGTAAGCTTCAGCGAACCGTCGAGGGCCATTCTGCTGTTCTCCAAGAAAGTGAACCATATCCCGAAAGGACAACCCATCGGTTCATACTTCCAAGATAAATTCCCGTTTAAGCCGATGTTCGAGGCTCTTTACCCTCGCCAAATGATCACCTCGACCCACGGCTTGGATCTGTGCTGGGAGGTGCAGCTGATTCTCGACGACTTCGTGGATCAAGAACTGCATGGTAATCCCAACAGCTTCGTACAGGAGGATTTTTATAAATCGTGAACACTAGCGAAAAACCTCCTCTTATCCTCTTCGACGACTTCCTGGAACTTGGCAATGAGAAGTTCGCGGGAACACGTTTGATTATCCTGACGGGAATCAGTGGCTCAGGTAAGACCACGGCATTGAAATATCTGGCGGATCACCACCCGGCATTCCACAACCAGACAAAGCATTGGATCTGGACAATGCAAAAACGACGAAACCACATCCCCGTTCGGGGCAAACGGCTCGTCGTGGTAGACGAGATCGAGGAGGTGTCCCAGCTTGCTGGGGTTTGGCGACTCCTAATGGCGAATCGGACCGTGGCCGTGGCTTCGCACCTGAGCCCCGTATGGTTCGGACCTTTGCGATGGCTGTGCGACAGCCGACATTTCCGGACGGACCGCGGAGCTACTAAAATCCAGAGTCTGCTCAAATCAAGAGGTATTCCCCACACGGCCGAAGCAATCTCAGAATTTCTGCGACGTCATGGAGCAAGCTACGTCGAGTTGGAATGCATCTTGGAACGCCACCCCGGGCGAAGTCTGGACCAAGCCCTTCAACTGAGCCATAAACTGGACGGAATCACGATCGAAAAAGCAAAGAATTGGAAACCGATGACGCCAGTGCTTGAAATCCCTCCTTCAGGAACCGGAGCCGAAACCTAGAAAGCCCGGGAAGAATCGCCTAGGAGCTGAACAAGTGGCCGGAAATCAGGTATGCGTGATCGAAGTCACAGACCTTGTGGAACTGCCGACCTGCTCGCCAGCGAGCAATGTGAAACTTCATCTTCAGGCACAAGGGAGAGGGCTGTTGCAACCCCCCTCCCCCATCCAAGAGAATAGGGAGGCTGTAAATTCACATCAATCCAATCGCCTCACAGGACTACCAACGTCGTCCTTGGAACGAATCGTGATAAAGAGTAAAGCCGGTGCCTCCCATGTCTTCTCCTCTAACCGGGGCGGAAGCTTCATCGGGTTCCGTCGCTTCCACCGAGACCGCCTGTGGATCTATACGAATAGCCTCGGCAAGCCAGTGCTCAGCGGTTTCCCCGTGCCCTGCATCAAGATGCAGGGAGTGCAGGAGCAAACGAAGCTCGGCGACCTTAGGGAAGCGAGGCAAGGCCCTGACGATCGCCTTGGACGCTTCCCACACGTCAAACAACTGAAAGGCGCAAAAGGACTCGAAATTGACCCACTTGACCTCCACAGGCTGAAAACGGGCAAGTAGCTGCACGGTCTCGTACAAAGACTCCCAGTCCTCGTTGCCCAAGTGGATTTCGAACCAGACCTCCAACGCAATTTCGGTTTTCGATTCCGAATCGGTAAGCGCGGTAAGTTCACGCATGCATTCTTCCTCCATCTCCAGCTTGCGATAACCATCCGCTCTCCAAATACGCCAGAAGGGATTAATGTTCTCTCCAGACATCCTACTAAGAATCCTGCCCAAAGGCAGCGGCGTGAACGATGGACTCCTCGACCAAGAGAGCGTTACCGTGCGACTCGCAGTTCTGCAAGCGCAAGTCTTCGCCCAGCCCAACGGACTTGAAGCGTTCGATCTTCCAAGAGCTTATCTGCTCGAGCAAGGTCTTGGCTTTTTTCGCAGAGGGTTTTCCCAAAGACTCCTTTTTGTCGCGAAAAGCCTCCATTGAATAGCTTTCGATGATTTTTTGGTGAACAAGCTTGTATGCATCTGCCCGCGAGAGAATTTCACAGCCCGAGAACTCTCCATTGACGAAGATCACCACTCCCCGTTGCCCATCGACCAAAGGAAAGGCCTCGCGAAAAGCCCGCAAGTCGTCTTCACGCTGGTCGTATGCAGCCTTCATCGCTCCCGTAGAGGAATGCGAACCTAGGTCGCAATGATATTCATTAATATCCTCCCACACCTTCCCTTGATCCGAACAATAGGAGTTCGACTGTATCTTCAGGGAATGGGAAACCGAACTGGATTTACTGCTGCGAGCCGCCTTTGCCATCATGATCTTCGAATCCATGAACTTCTCCGACTTGTAGGACCAGCGACCTTGCTCGGTACAGCTTACGGGAACAACGACATCGGATTGCCCGGCTACGAGCACGGTGGTGTTGAGTACGCGATTCTGCTTCGCCCCCATCAATTCTTCGCCATCAAGCAGGAGCACGTTTTTGTCACACAGGTTGCGTACCTTTAAGTTGGGCACGCTTCCGCCATGATCGATCTCAGTTACCTCCAATAGGTCGTCCGCCAAGGCTTCGGTCATTGTGAGGTATTCGGGACCTTCCTCATCAGTCACACCTACCAAAGGGGCAACCGACATGTTGAGATAATTCTTGAGCCTGCCCAGCTTGAGGGATTCAAACGTCTGCTCCATAGCCAAGGCTTCCGGCACCTTCCTTGGTTTCTCCACCCTAACACTGGACTTTTTCATCTTTCCTATTTTGGCCGGCTTGGATACCGAACCTGTAATCGTTTTTTTTTCGTTCTTCTTCATCTTATTTTTATCCTCTTTGTTGTTCTCGTTAACTTGGGTATGGATCGTTGAGATTAAGAGACGCCAATCCAGAAACCGAAGGCAAAGCTCGGAAACTAAAGACGACAAAACCCTTGGGAGACAACTCCCCACCGAAGGAAATCCTAGTGGAATCGATATACGTTAGAAAACGGAGCTCCTCGTCAAAAAGTGCTCCGGACTAGGCCCGAAAATCAAATTACCCACACCCTGAAAAAAATTATAACCTACGCGAAGAAAGTCCTCCGCAACACCAACAATCACTCTGTTTAACCAAACCTTTCTATTACCTTTGAAATAATGCGAGCGTCAACAATCGCGCAGCAAAACTTTACTGTCAAATTTTCTGACGTTTTTTTTTGAAATTAGTTCAAATTCGCTTTTTTTTTTTGGAATTTCGAGATCCAGCACGGACAATAAGCATTGTCTGTTCGAATGGGTTTTGTCAGTCCTTTGGCTCAACAATGAAAAACTCGGAAGACGGAACAGCCTGCCCAAGGAAAATCGCCATCATCGGCGGCGGCGCCGCCGGATTCTTTGCTGCAATCACAACAGCGGAAGCAAATCCCGAAGCACAAGTGACCATTTACGAAAAGGGACACGACTACCTGAAAAAAGTAAAAGTGTCCGGCGGCGGTCGTTGCAACGTCACCCACGGTTGCTTCGATCCCGAAGATCTAGCCGCCTGCTATCCTCGCGGGTCCCGAGAACTGCGCGGGGCGTTTCATCACTGGCAGCCCGAGGACACCATCGCCTGGTTCGCCGAGCGAGGAGTCGCTCTGAAAACGGAAGCGGACGGGCGCATGTTCCCCAAAACCGACGACTCCCAAACCATCATCGACTGCTTTATGCACACCGCATACGATGCGGGCGTCCGACTTAAAGGCGGTTCGGGACTGAAGAGCTTGAAAGCCCTCCCGGACAATAACTTCTCTCTGGAATTGGTGGACAAGACTCTAGTTGCCGCTGATGCAGTCTGCATAGCTTCCGGGTCACTAAAGTCATCGCCCCTCACTCATGCAATGGAGACTCTCGGTCATACGATCGAGCCTCTCGCTCCTTCCCTTTTCGCCTTCAACCTCACGGACAAACGAACGCACGAGCTATCCGGGCTTTCGGTGCAAAACGCCGGAGTCAAGGTACTGCCGAACAGCCCGGAGCAAACGGGCCCCATCCTAATCACCCATCGCGGACTGAGCGGCCCTGCAATCCTACGTCTCTCGGCATGGGAGGCTCGCAGATTGCAAGAGCGGGACTACCGCTTCGACATTGCCGTCAACTGGCTGGGCGACCAATCCGAAGAACAAGTGCGCGAGCGTTTCGCCAACATGCGAAAACGGGATGGTAAAACCTTGGTCAAAAGCAAAATATTCGACGAGGTTCCCCGACGCCTGTGGGAGCGAATCCTGAACGCAGCCGACATAAACGAAAACACCCAGTGGGCGAACTTGCCGAAGCAATGCGAGACGGCATTGACGGACGAACTCATTGCCGCTCGATTCAAAGTTCAAGGCAAGACCACGAACAAGGAAGAATTCGTAACCTGCGGTGGCATTCGACTCAAGGAAGTCAACTTCCGGCGAATGGAAAGTCGAATAGTCCCTAACCTCTTTTTCGCGGGCGAATGTTTGGACATCGACGGTATCACCGGTGGATTCAACTTCCAATCCGCATGGACTACCGGCCGGATCGCCGGATTGGCCATGGCGGGGTAACAAACCTTTCACAAATCCGCTGTAAGCTGATCCGTCAGTCAAATTCGCGTCCGAGGCTTGCCACCCGACCGGCGAATCGACAACTTTACGGAACCTATGGATCGTTCCGCCCTTTTTATTCTTCTTGTCGCAAACTCGCTATTCGGCCAGCAGCCTCCCTACGACGTCTTCCCCGAGGCGAAACCGCCCTACCATCGGGTACGCTACGAAGCCTCTGAGCAACCCGGAAAACTGATTTTCCCGGTCAACTACACGATATGGATTCCGACCGGCGTAAAAACCGTTAGAGGAGTCATCGTACACCAGCACGGATGCGGGGAAGGTTCCTGCAAGTCGGGCCTTACGGGAGCATTCGACCTTCACTGGCAAGCCCTGGCCAAGAAACACGACTGCGCCCTCCTCGGCCCTTCCTACGAGCAACCGGGCAAAGCCGACTGCCAAATGTGGTGCGACCCGCGGAACGGTTCCGGAGAAGCCTTTCAAAAAGGTCTGGCCGACCTCGCGACCCGAAGCGGGCATCCCGAACTGGCGAAGGTCCCGTGGGCTCTCTGGGGACACAGCGGAGGCGGCCATTGGGCGGGAGGCATGGCCCTGCTCCACCCCGAGCGAGTCGCCGCCGCATGGTTGCGCTCGGGAGTACCCCTGCTGGAACCGAACCCCCAGCGCCCATCCATCAAGCCGCACGTCCTGAAAAAGGCCGCCCTCCAAGTGCCGCTCATGTGCAACCTCGGAACGAAGGAAGGCGTAACCGTGAAAGACGGACGCTTCGCCAAGGTTTGGCCGGCCAACGAAGCCTTCTTTCAAGCCGTACGAGGCCAGGGAGGATTGCTCGGGGTATCGATCGATCCCTTGTCCGCTCACGAGTGCGGCAACCAGCGCTATATGGCCATCCCCTGGCTAGACGCCTGCCTGACCGCCCGCTTGCCCAAACGTAACGGAGCTCCCCTCAAGCCCATGCCCACGGAAGGAGCATGGCTGGCTCCGTTGCTGGGGACCAAGGCCGTCCCTGCCGCAAAGTTCAAGGGCGATTCGACAAAGGCAATCTGGCTGCCCAACCAGGCCGTGGCCAAGGCGTGGATGCAGTACGTGAAGGACACCAAGGTGCCCGACACCACGCCACCGCCCGCTCCCACCAACCTTAAAATCGACGGGAACCGACTAAGCTGGGAAGCCGAGGGCGATCTCGAGAGCGGGCTCGCCGGATTCATCATCGAGCGCGACGGCGAGATCGTGGGCAAGGTGCCGGAGAAAGCCGTCAACCGCTTCGGTCGACCCCTCTTCCAAGGACTTCAATACAGCGACACCCCGACGAACCCGCTGGTGAAGATGATCTTTACCGACGTCCGGGCCAAAGCCGGTAAAAAGTACAGCTACCGCGTGATCGCAGTAAACACCGCAGGGCTAAAGTCGAAGTAGTGACGAGTTACGATTTGGGAGAACCCCTTCCGGGTGTTTTCTATAAACGCAATCGCCCGACAATCAGTTGGCCGAATTGTAAATAACCTGCACTTCGGTGGCTGTTCTGATATATGACAGACAAAGAAGTTGCGGTAATCTAAGGAGCCATTCTACATCGTCTCCATGAAACGACTTGACTCAGAGAATATTGAGACTGAGAAACTTTTGGATAAGGCAAATGCGTTTTACAACCAACGCAAACACGACAAGGCCAAGGAGTTTGCCGAAAAGGCTTTATCGATCAGCTTAAAAGCCCGGGGACCGGAACACCCCGAAGTCGCAACGGCTTACCATACCCTAGGCAAAATTCATGCAAATGAATCTTTTTATCCCGACAAGGCAATTGAGTATACCGAAAAGGCTCTGGCGATTAGGCTGCAGACACTGGGACCCGATCATCCCGACATAGCCATGAGCTATAACAATCTCGGAGCGGAGTATTTGACTAAGCATGAAGTCGGCAAGGCCATGCAGTATCATGAAAAAGCTCTGGCCATTAGGTTGCGGACATTGGGAGCCGAACACCCCGACGTAGCCATGAGCTTTAGCAACCTGCATGAAGTCCACCGGAGAAAGCGCAACTACGGCAAGGCAATGGAGTGTCTCGGAAAAGCCCTGTCGATTCGATTGAAGGCGCTGGGTCCCGAGCACCCGGACGTCGCAAGATGCTACTCCAAACTAGGGCGGATTCATTTCAATAAGGGTGAAAGCGACAAGGCCTTGCACTATCATGAAAAGGCCTTGGCATGCTTGTTGAAGGTGCTGGGGTCCGAGCACCTCGACGTCGCCTTCGGTTACGCCAACGTCGGCGCGCTTCACTCCGGAATGGGAGATCACGCGAAAGCCATCGAATATTACGAAAAGGCTCTGACCATCGAGTCAAAGGCTCTGGGTTCGGCACACCCTGTCATCGCGAATAGCTACGAGAGACTCAGCCACGCCTATTTTAGAAAAGGCCAACAAGAGGAGGCCATGAAGTATGCGGAGAAATCCTTGGCGATCCGATTCAAAGCCTTTGGCTCGGAGCATCCTTCAGTCGTAAATATTTACAGAACCTTGAACGCATACTACTGGAATTTCTGCATCAAGAAAAAATCCTTGGAGTACTTCAAGAATTAGATGCCTCTGGAAAGTAAGACCACCTATGGCTTCTCGGTTGGCGAAACCAGTCAAGGGAGTTAATCCTTGGGAAGCCCTTTATCATTGGGCTCTAGACGCGAATTGTCGCACATTGGCGAGAATTACGAATGGCGGGATAGACGGGACTCGAACCCGCGACCTCCGGCGTGACAGGCCATGGAAATACCATTGAAGGTCAGTGGGTTGGAGAGGTGGGTGTCAACCCGGTGTCCGGTGCGG
>MDTC01190368.1_pt1 | contig 11132 bp, 11 predicted proteins | sample 811181 | NCBI WGS metagenome assembly MDTC01 (sample SAMN05326644, study PRJNA326480) | marine metagenome | isolation source: seawater | place: Pacific Ocean: North | collected 2011 | reverse complement strand
GCTTTTAATTAAATATATTAGTTCATCTTTATATCAATTAGCTCATTATATAAGTTTTCACATTTTTTTAATAATTTTTCATTTATCATTTTTAAATTAATCTTATTTTTATGAGGAAATTTGAATTGATAAAGACTATTTACTTGTGCTAATTTTTGAATTTCTTTCCAATATTCAGTCTTTTTACATAGTTTTTCAAAACAAACAAAAAAAATATTTTTACAATGTTTATGATCATTTAAAAGAACAATGTAAGTTTTATACCATTGCTCCAACCAGTGATTTAAACTATCAGGATTATTAAAGTCTAGGTTATATTTATTTTTAACTTTATAGCCCAAACCAAATTCACTATGAAAAGTAAGGTCCATATATCTTTTTATAAATTTTTTTTCAGATTGAAGTTTACAAAACCTTTTGTGTTGCTCTAAAAGTGAACTAGCATGGTCCAAAGGTGAACGAAAAGTAAGCAAAAATATTGACTTTGGAAATATTTTAGAAATTTTTGATATTCGGTTTATGTTCTGGTTATTTTTACTAATATAGCGATTCTTTTTTGTTTTATTTAAGATCAGCGCTATGTATTCTTTAAAATATAAATCTTCGTTTCCGTCATTAAAACTTTGCCAAAATATTTCCTCAAAAGCCTCAGGAGATTGAAGTCCAATGTTTATTCCATCGTTATGAGCTCGTTCTATTAGTTTAGGACTAATTTTAACTTTTCTTATTTTGCTCCAAGTATTTGGAGCTAATACAAAAGGCATATCAGCATAAGTTAAACTTCCAAAATTTTTACTTGAATACAAAGATTCAAGTAGAGCTGTTGTACCTGAGCGAGCTAATCCACATATAAAAATATGATTTTGATGATCAATATAACAATTTTGTAAGAATCTTCTTTTCTCATATTCAAAAAAAATCCTTCTTATTACTGATGTTGAAAGACAGAGTTCATGTAAAATTTTTTGAATAATAGAGTAATTATCAAACATTAATTTTAAATCTCACAAATGAATAAAGTATTGATAGAATTAAACTAAAACTCAGTGCTTTAAATGAAATTATGAAAAAATAAAAAGATTGATACCAAAATTTAATTGCAAACAATAATAATATTAAAAGTGATAAAAAAATTAAAATTTGATAAATTAATTTAAGTATTTTAATACCTGAATCTAATGCAATTTTACTTTTTTCCTCATCAGTTTTAAGATCATCTGAGAAAAACATAATACTTGTTTTTAATTGCTTCTTTAATTTTTTTACTTTTATCAATATGTTTAAAAAAAAAAAAAATTCTAAAAATACAACATTAATAATTGTAAAAAGAATAAAATGAATAATATTAGTAGTGTTCACTAAATATCTTTATTATCGAACATCTTTATTTTTTTTCTTTCTTTCTTTCAAAGATCTTTTAATTGGATAATAGACAACACCAATTATTATCATGAAAATAGCTACAATTAATCCAATTATTGATGCTAAAACACCACCAGCCATGCCAGGACCAATATAAGCATTTACGGGCATGATGTTGATTAAAAATAATAAGCAAGACGAAAGTAAAACAAGTTTCATTTTTTTATTATTATAAATTTATTAAAAATTTTAAAAAAGTTATCATGTATTTTTACCAATTCAAGACATAAATGATACCTATTTATAAAATTGAAAAACAATAATTCAAATGTTAAGAATAAGATTAACGTTAAGCATATGATTAAATCAACAGTTTGTTATTTAACAAATCCATATCAATTAATTTTTAAAGATGAAATTATTGATGATGAAAATATTGAAAGTGGGTTTATTTTATGTGAAACTCTTGTTTCAATTATTTCACCAGGTACTGAGATTGCTGCTTATGTTGGTGCGCAACCTCTAAGACCAGGAAATGCTTATCCTAGATTAGTAGGTTATTGTAACGTGGCTCGTGTAATAAAAGTTGGCCCCAATGTATCATCAGTTTCAGTTGGAGATAGAGTGCTAACTGGCGCCTGCCACTGTAGCCATTTTCTCATACTTGAAAGCAATATTCTTGCTACTGTACCTGATAAAGTAGAGAGCAGATATGCAGCTTGTGCTTATCTGTTTCAAATAGGGTATGATGCAGTGATTAGATCTGGTTTAAAACAAGGAAGTTCTGTTGTAGTGTTGGGCCTTGGAGTTTTGGGTCTTGGATCAGTTGCTATGTCTTCAAGATTGGGAGCTAATGTTTACGGAATTAGTGATTATTTAATACCTACTGAAATTGCAAAAAAATTTGGAGCAAACGAAATCTTTAATCGTAAAAAAATTGAAGATTTAAGGGTGTTACTCGGTAATCGTCTTGCTGATGTTGTTATTAGTACTTCAAATAGTTGGTCAGACTGGGATCTAGCTTTACAAATTGCCGGTAAAGGAAGTTTTATTGGAGTCATTGGATTTCCAGGAAGAGATTTAAGTTCACCCAAAAATAATCCACTCGATAGCCAATATTTTTATGATAAACAATTAAAGATACAAGCGGTTGGACATGTTGTAGACGAAGATGATAAAAGCTTATCTCTAAAATATAATATGAAAGATAATTTATCATTTATCCTCTCTGAGATTGAGCGTGGGTATTTAAACCCAGAGTTATTGATTTCTAATATGTTTTCTTGGAGCAAATTAGAAAATGCTTACAAAAATTTAATTAAAAGAGTCGATTCACCAATAACATTTGGATTAGAATGGAAAAATTAAGAAGCGCAGTTATAGGATGTGGTCGCATGGGTGCTTTTTCTACTGGTGAAATTAAAAAATATGGGCCTAAATGTTGGTTTCCATATAATCATCTTGAGTCATTGAAAAAGATAAAAAGTGTTACAATAGACGCAATTTGTGACACAAATTCCTCTTTACTAAAAAAAACTGCAGATAAGTATAAAATTAAAAATACCTATAATAACTATAAAAAACTTTTTGATAATCATAAAATTGACTTACTCTGCATAGCTACTAGAGCTAAAGATCGTAGCAAAATTATTCAAGCTGGTATTCAAAGTGGCATTAAATCATTTCATTTAGAAAAGCCACTTTGCAACTCAATGAAAGAATTAAAAGAAATTGAGTCTCAAGTTTCCAAAAATAACATATGTTTGAGTTATGGTACCCTTCGTAGGTATTTGAATATTTATCAAAAAGCAAAAAATTTAGCTGACTCAGGTAAATTTGGAAAATTATTGCAAATTCAAGTAAATAATGGTGAAAGTCCATTACTTTGGTCGCACCCACATTCAGTAGATATGATTTTATTTTTTTCAGGAAAAAGAAAATTAAAAGCTATCCAGTCAAAACTTTCAAATATTATATTTAAGAAAAAAAATATTTTAGAGTCTGATCCTATAATTGAGCAATCAATGATGTATTTTGATGATGGATTGGTAGGAAGTATTAGCAAAATTCCTAACTGGAATGTTGTTCTAGGCTGTGAGAAAGGTGTTATTACTGTAGAGTCTAATGGAAGGCAATTAGTCACTAAATATTCAGTTAATAAATCACCATATTTTAATAGAATAAAAGAATATTTTGATAGTTATAATGCACCTCAGGGAACATACGCTGCAATATCTGAATTAATTACTAATTTGAATAATAAGCACTACCAAAAACATCAATTTATTTTCTTAGGACAGAAAGTACTTTTTGGATTTGTTCAGTCACATTTAAATAATGGAAAGTTGATCGATATAGATAGGGTGTCAAAAAAAATAACAGTATTGGGTAAAACAGAAAAATTTTATGCCTAAGCTTGATTTCTTATTTATAAAAGTTTATCAGATTTTCAAAATGGAATTAAAAAAATGATTAATGGAATTCAATATTGTACACGCTGTTGTATGCCTGAGACTACTGAGGGCATTGAGTTTGATGAACTTGGTATTTGTAGAGCTTGTAACTCTTCAGAGCAGAAAATGCACATTGATTGGGAGGCTCGCAAAAAAACTTTAGATACAATCCTGAGTGATGCAAAAAAAAAGGCAGCTAGCAAAAATGTTGCCTATGATTGCATAGTGCCAATTAGTGGTGGCAAAGACAGTGTATATCAATTGCATGTCATTACTAAGGTTTATAAAATGAGAGTTCTTGCTGTTACAGCATCCCATAACTGGTATTCTAAGGTTGGGTGGTACAACCTGATGAATGCACTTGAGGAGTTTGATGTCGATCACATGATGTATACACCTGCAAGATCTACTGTTAATAAAGCTGCCCTTCGTAGTTTAGGTGCCATAGGAGATGCCTGTTGGCATTGTCATTCTGGAGTGGGCTCATACGTTATACATGTTGCAACAAAATTTAGAATACCACTTCTAATATGGGGAGAATCTATAGCTGAATCTACTGGTCGAGCATCGTATTTGAATCCAGTAAGAAAATTTGATCGTGAATATTTTCTAAAAGTCTCAGCAAAGGTAACTCCAGCTGAGATAGCAAAGGATAATGAAGAAAAGCGAAGTTACCAAATGTTTGAACCACCTTCAGCCGAAGAATGTGAGGCAGCTGGTTTAAATGGTATTCATTTAGGGGACTTTTTATTTTGGGATGAAGAACGACAGACAGAGTTTATTAAAGAAAAATATCACTGGCTTGAAGATAAGATAGAGGGTACCTACAAGGGTTACAAAAGTGCGGAATGTATTATGCCAGGAATGCATGATTTCACTAATTATTTAAAACGTGGGTTTGGACGTGCAACAATTCATTCTAGTTTTGACGTTAGGACTGGTCTCCTAAATCGTGAAGATGCTTTGAAAATAGCCGAAGACTATGACCAGGTAGAGCCAGAGGTATTGAATTATTACCTTAAAATTACAGGACTTAGTCGCAAAGATTTTTACGCTACAATGAAGGCTAAGCGAAAAGAAGTTTTAAAAGATAAGGAAATACCAGTAAAAAAGTTAAATAATCAAAAAGTTAAAAAACCATTTGTATTGGAGTTGATTGAAGAAATGAGAAAAATAAATAGTAGTGAGGGGTAAGCTTGAAAACTATATTAGACAGGTTGCGTTCAATGTCTACCACAAACAAGCAATACAATCACATGACACATGTGCCAAGCTTGGATGATCTTGAAGAATTTAAAAATGTATCTTCTAATTTCTTTGGCCTTGATTCAGCTAATCGATTGGAGAAAACAGAGCTTATGTTCACAGTAAAAGATATTTTTAACACTTATGTATTTCCTACTGAAATGGGTAGTGAGATATGGAAAGATTTTAAGGCTGGAAATAATGCTCGCGTTATATCCATGGCACTTAATGCTGGACACTATTTTATTGGAAAGACTGTGACATCTGAATTTGCAGTACACAATCCAACAAAAACAATCAATCCTTGGGATCCAAATAGACAAGTTGGAACATCATCTTCAGGAAGTGCAGTATCCGTGCTTCTTGAAGAATGTGATTACTCTCTCTGTACGCAGTCAGGTGCTTCAATCTCTCGTCCTTCTTCTTATTTAGGTATATATGGTGTTAAGCCTACATTTGGTTTAGTTCCGCGGACTGGGATTCTTAAGACTTGTGATAATTTCGATACTGTCGGATTCATGACTAACGATATTTCTAATGCAAATGAAATTTTAAGCACAATATCACTAACCAATAATAATCATCCAAAAAATAATTTTATTGAAGATAAGGATCTTAAGAAATGTAAGGTAGGTTATTTTGATAGTGAGCAAATAGCACAGGTTGTTGATTCAAGTTCATCAATGTTATCTAGTTACGATAGATGTATATCAAGACTAAAAGAGGAAGGTGTTAACATTGAGCAAATCAGTATGCCAGATTTTTTTCATTCTATTCATTTATCACATGATATAATCTATTCAAAATCTCTAGAGTATTATTTTAAAAATGAACTTAAAACTATGAATGAAATATCAGACAGTTTTAAAGAGATAATAAAACAGGGATCTGCTTGGTCACCAGATCGTTTCAAGCAAGAAAGAGAAAATCAAGCAGCTAGTATAAAAGCTTTTGACAACTTTATAGAAAAATCCAATATAGATTATATCTTGACACCTGCAGTTCATGGAGTTGCTCCTATGATTGGTAAGCAAGAGTATAATGATTTGTCTCTTATATGGACCTATCTTCAATGTCCTTGTATAACAATACCATTGGATAAATGTACTGAGCAAAATCTTCCTTTAGGCATGAATCTATCAGCTAAACGCTTTAATGACGTTAACTTAATAAACTTTGTTGTTAAGTATTTTAATAAGAGGCCCTATCATTTTTCTACTTCGTAGTTTTCAAAAAAATTAGTAATTTCTAAGCATAACCCCTTTTAAAATAACTTATTTTTATCTGATTAGTTTATATTTTCTCATTTTTAATTTTTTGTTTAAAAAGCTCACATAATCAAATAATATATATATTCGTTAATTTAAATTTTTAAAATTTTGCAAGTCTTATCGCCATATACAGCAGAAAATATAGTTGCAGCAAAAAAAGCAATGAAAAAGCATAGTTATTTTATTTTGCCAAACATCTATTCAAAAAAATTTTGTGAAGAAATAAAAAACGATATGGATAAAGTCACGAATGGACTAGGTGTTGAAGTTAATTATGATGGTACAGAGACTAGAATTTGGTCTGCTCAAAAGAGATTTAAAGCAGTAAAACGTTTTTTTGATGATAGTAATCATTTCCTTTCCTCTGTATCAAACAAAGATAGTGTTGCAGGCACTGTGTTAGCTATTAAAAATAATAAACTTACCAATAACAATTATAAGAATGTTATCGGGCGTTGGCATGCAGATAGCTTTAGATCACAAGAAAAAGTTTTCCTTTTTTTATCCGATACAGATGAAAATTCTGGTCCTCTGGAGTTTATTCCAAATACTAATAATTTCTTTTTTAGGTTGAAGAAGTTATTTGAGCCAGGATTTTTCTTTAATCATTTTAATATTCTTAAAAGAGGAAATATTCGTTCATATACATCGATACCAGATAGTAAAATCGAAACTTTGTTAAAAAGAGGATACAAGTCAAAACCAGTATTAGTAAAAGCTGGTACTGTACTTCTTATAGATACATCAAAACTAATTCATAGAGCAAAACCATGCTTAAATGGTGAGCGATATGCCTTAACAGCTTACTATAGAACTAGCAAAGGCTACCACGACTATGAATTACAATAATCAGATTTAAATATATAACTGATAAATTAAAGTTTAATGGCTATCTTAGATTATATTTACAGAAAGTTTATCAACCTAGGAGTTTTTTCACGAATACTTTTGGTTATAGTAAAACCCCTTGCTCTGTGGCTCAGTATTCAGTTTGATACTGATGCAGGCTTGGCACTTGCACAAATTTATCTTATTGGATTACTGTTCATGTCTTTATCTGGAACTAATGCTCATAGACCATTTTATCAAATATACTTTGGCGATGGAGAATATTTGGCCAGCAAAAGTGTTGCCAGATCATATGTTAATTATATCCAAAAAATAACATTACAGTTAATATTTGTAATAATTTTATTACTATTAGTTGCTAGTTTTGTTTTTTGGGATATGTTTGATATTGTTATTACGGGTATTTTATTTGGCATAGCCGAAAAACTAAATGATGAATTTCAACGATATGCTCAATTTCGTAACAATTCTCAAAATTTATTTTATTTAGCTTTAAGTAAGTTAATTCCTATTTTAATAGCTGCATTATTATCATACACACTAGTAGTTGATATTCGATTTGCCTTTCCAGTTTTATTGTTAACTGGTTCAATAATTTTAAATTTTCAAACAATTTTTTCAGCGATATCTTTTTTTATTAAAATAACAAGGAAATCTGTGTTTCTGATGATTAAAAAATCTTTTAATTATATTAAACAAGACGTTATTCAAATCAGCTGTGTTTTTATGGGAATAAGTTTAATTAGTTTTGATAAATGGTTACTACAATTTTTTGCTATGACTGATCTTCCTATTTATATGCTGTGCACTCAGATTGCCTCAATATTTATTGTTACTCAAACTATTATTTTAATTGCACCAATAAGAGCTAGGCTTGTAACCGAGAATCCACAAGACATAAAATCTATTAAAATTGGTTCTCCAATAATCTCTTTAATTTCATTATTGTTAGGTATTGTTATATATTATTATTATAATTCTGAAGAAGATTACAGAAATATCACTTACTTTGCTTTTTTCTTTGCTGCAATTATAACATTTTCGGTTGCATATACTGAGCGCTTATATTGGGCAACTACAGCTGGTATTAGGTTAGCTTTGGATAGTGTAATTGTTGCCTCATTTATATTTTCTGTTGTAGTTTTGAAAATGTTTTTGAATGTCCCCAATTTTATAGAATTAAGCTTGGGTTTATTATTTTGTTTGATGTGTATAAGAGTAATAGTAATGATATATATGTTAGGTAAATACAGAGTTAATAAAAACTAATTATTTGTTATGATGCTACTAAAAAAATAAAATATGTACTTAAAAAGTTATAGTTTATGTAACGCTGGAGAAGCTAATTATACTAAAGAGAAGTTTTCTAGAGGAGGAAAAATTTTTTTCGCATTTCTTTTAATAGTATATATAATTCCTCTTTTCGCAAATCTGATTATCGACACACAACCGATATTTAGACTACCTATACAATCATCTCCAATTTTGTTTTCAATATTGCTATTAATTTCAGTCTCGATTATTGCATTGATAATTGGCTCAATTTCAACACCAATAATACCAAAAAATGTCGGTCCAATAAAGCCTCTTCCAAAGTCGATAATTGTAATATTTTCAATAATTACAATCTCAGTAGGAATTAACATTTTACTGTCTGGATTAACTCAGTGGCGTTATACAACTTCAATATCGTCTAGTAATCTTGTTCTTTTTGCATCAGTTATTCAAATTTTAATGCCATCCATGGGTTTTTGGGTATTAATGACTGATCACAGACTTATCTTATCACGCTCTAGCGGTGATATAATTGTAAAATTAATAATGTTATTAGGAATAATTTCCTCTATTAATGGCTATGGCAGTATGCCTACTACTTTGTTATTTATACTTCTTTTTATTGCTCCAAATGCTATTATTGGATTTTTATTTAGTAATACGTCTTATAAAAAAAAAAATTTTTTAAAATACCTAACCTTACCGGTTATAATATTTTTTTTAATACCAACTCTTTTTGCGATGGGAGCATTTGCAAAATCAGGTAATCGAACTACTGTTGATGAAATTTTTAAACATTACTCTAGTGTTAATTATATGATTAACCGCCACTCAATTCATTTATCCTCACTTGCAGCATCAATTGAGGATGGTCCAGAATTTTCAAATATAAGCATTCCTTTTAAAACAGCTGCTTTCAGATTTAAAAAGTTTACAGGAATTGATAGTGAAGCAAAAAAACCAGATATTAGCTCTTTTTCAAGACTTGCCCTCATACAATTTTCTAATTTAGAAAGAATAAATCCAAAGGGTGGTAGTTCCCCAGGTTTAATTGCGACACTTACAATGATAATGCCATTACCATTAGCTGTGATTGGTTTATTTTTTGTGACATTTTTTTTGGTTAAACTCATTGACTTTATTATGTGCAGGCAGCCACCATTTTCTTGGATTGGAGCATTAATTTTTGCTTATATACCCCTTAAAAACGTTACAGACTCTCCTTTAGATTTATTAATTCCTGGGCCTATTACTATTGTGCTTTTATTTGTAATTTTGTTGTCTTTAAGAAGAGAAAAGGTAGAACAATGAGTCTTATTCTCATTGAAAAGTCAACATGTTCAAAAATTAAATGAGAGTTTGGTTAGTACAAAGAGCCGAATCTACCCCACATGATGACAATGGCGATCGTAGACTTTTGCGAATTGGAATATTAGCTGATATTTTGAGCTCCCAAGGCCATGAAGTTGTTTGGTGGACTTCAGCATTTGATCATGTAGGAAAGAAAAAAAGACATCATCAATCTGAACGAATAATGGTTAAAAAAAATTATTATATCCATTATTTAAAATGTTTTGGGTACAAAAAAAATATTTCTTTATCTAGAGTAATTGATAATTATGTAGTTGCCAATCAGTTTAAAAAAGATGTCAAATTAGACTATAAAATACCAGACATAATTTTAACCTCTGTACCATCAATAGAGCTGTCTCAAAGTGTGGTGCGTTATGCTAAAGAAAAAAATATTCCTGTTGTGCTTGATATTAGAGATTTGTGGCCTGATGTATTTCTAGAATTATTACCAAAGTCTCTTCGGTGGCTTGTTAATATTCTGACATTACCAATGCGAAATAGTTTGATTGATATCTGTAAAAATGCATCTGCCATTTCTGGAATCACTGATAACTTTGTTAATTGGGGGCTAAAACATTCTGGAAGAAAGAGAACTAATAGAGATGTTTTTTTTCCAATGGCGTATATTAAGCATAGCGTAAGTGAAGAGAAAAAAGTTGAAGCTAATGTTTTTTGGGAAAAGCTAGGTATTGTAAAGAATGATAAAATATTGAATGTAGTTTTTTTAGGAACTTTTACAAATAGTTTTGAATTTGAGACAATTTTTTCAGCAGCAGAGATTTTACAAAAATTACGTGCTCCAGTTCGTTTTGTTATTTGTGGATTAGGCACTAAAGAGGCAAAAATCAAAAAAGCATGTAAAGACTTGAGTAACTGTGTTTTTGCTGGTTGGATCAATGCCACACAAATAAAAACTCTTTTAGAATTATCTCACGTAGGATTAGCTCCATATATTCATACCAAGAATTTCACTGAAAGTATTCCAAACAAGCCAGCAGAATATTTATCAGAAAGTTTACCGATAGCTACTACACTGAAATATGGTAAACTTTATAATCTCATAAACTCTAACGAATGTGGATTTTCCTATGGAAATGACCCAGCAAAACTTGTATCTTTTTTAGAAAATTTAACTAAAAATAAAAATGATCTTAAGAGTCTAGCAAAGAACTCAGAGGCAGTGTTTAATAAAGAGCTGAATGGTGTAAAAGTTTATAATTCCATGGTCAATTTTTTGAAAATGCTATCAGTAAATAAGTCAACTAATAAAGATTATTAAAAATTGCAATTATTTTTATTTTAAAATATATTAGTACAAGCCCTG
>MDTC01102178.1_pt1 | contig 11132 bp, 13 predicted proteins | sample 811181 | NCBI WGS metagenome assembly MDTC01 (sample SAMN05326644, study PRJNA326480) | marine metagenome | isolation source: seawater | place: Pacific Ocean: North | collected 2011 | reverse complement strand
CTTGATTTGCGCCACCTTGAATATCTCTGCGAATTCTGCGGGTGTGAATACCCCTCTTAACCCCTTTTGTAGTGAGTGAAGGTGACCTTCATCACCAAGAGTGATGTGAATTCGCTCATCTCCGCCCAATTCTTCCTCTTCAGAAGGGTCGTAAATGTATCTTCCACCGACTCTGGTGAATGATGCCATAATTGGAGTTCCGTTAACTTTCAATGTATAATCTTCACCAACATCGAATCGTTCAGCAGGAACAATTGCGGTTCTAAGAGCAGCTATTGCAGCTAGTCCACAAGCGTCGAAAATATTTCCACCATCAGACAGTACGTGAATATCAATCATTACACCCCAGACTTTTTCGCCAGGAACAATACATAAACTGGCCATATCAATACATCCAGATTCACGAATTCCTCTGTCAACGACTCTACCTAGTTCGATAGATTCAGGAGATGGCGGGCCTGGTTCATATTTCCTGTGTGCAACAGGACGTAGTTCTGCACCACACATCAAAGAACCTTCAGCAGGTCGATCTGGCCATGGTGTACGGATTTCAAATTTCACTCCAGCATAAACTATGGTTTTACCCATTGTTACCTTAGCAGAGCCTTCAGCATTGTATAAGCAATCAGTTTCAAGAGTAACTTCACGACCTTCAAATTGAGCACGACCATCCATTCTTTCGTCGGATTCAGCTAATCTTGCTAATTCTTGTCTTAACAGTGTAGGAACTAATTCTACCATCAGTTCTCACCTCCTTCGTATCTTCTTTTGAGCGCATCAACCATGACTTCGTGAATTTCTGCAGCCGCTTTGAAATTGTATTCCATTGCTAGATTGTATTCATCAGGAGAAAGGTCACCATCCATTTGAAGGAATGCGATTTCACCTGTATTAGGTAAGATTCCAACTGGCAAATCGGCCTGTCCATAGTTATCTTCTGCTTTATCCAAGTCTAATACTACAGTATCTTCGACTTTTCCAGATGCAACTCCGACAATAAAATCTCTCATTGGTATTCCAGCATCGGCCAGAGCAACAGAAGCAGCGGTAATTCCAGCACATCTTGTACCAGCTTCAGCAGCAAGTATTTCGATTTCTACTCGAATTTTGGAACGAGGGAAACGTTCAACCAAAACTACAGATTCAAGTGCTTCAGCAGTCACTTTGGAAATCTCTCTAGATCTTCTATTGTAACCGGGTCTAATTCTATCACTAGTTGAAAATGGTGCCATGTTATATCTAACATCTATAACTGCTCTATCTTGTCTTTGAATTTTTCTTGGATGAGCTTCCATTGGGCCGTAAACTGCTGCTACTGCAACATTTAGTCCATGTGTTACCATAGCAGAACCATCTGCAGCAGGTAGTATTCCTGCTTCTATACTAACAGGTCTCATTTCATCTATTTTTCTTCCGTCTAGTCTTAGACCATCATCTCTTAATAATTGTACGTCGCCATATCCACCCATCATTGTTCACCTCTAATTGGAGCATTCTTTTCGTGTGCAGTAAGTTCTGCCTCGAATGTATCTTTGTGGCCACTTCTTTGAGCAATTTCAATTGCTGCACGTGACCATGCAATGCCTTGAGCATCACCATCAACCCAGACTTTCCCATTTTGTCCAACGATTATTCTACAATCACTAGCGTTCTTGAGTCTTTCAAGTGTTGAGTTATCTTTTCCTTTGATTCTATCTATATGATTAACAGGAACGGTAAGAAGAGCGCCTTGGTTTAGACGTCTAAGTCCAATGCCTTTCATTGTTAGAACTACATTATGACATTCATCGACTTCTTGGACACGAGCCAATGCTACATCTCCAATTCCCATGTGTTGTCTAGCAGCCCCAAATTCTACTTTCCAAGGTGCAAGTGACATAGGAAGTAATCCTTGAAAAGCTCCATTAATATTCATGAACCAAAGATTATTTCTAACTTCAGCAACTGTTGCTACAATTAGGTCTCCTGAACGTGGAATATACGAACTATTGATTGGGTCAACCGATACGGTGCCGTTAAATTCTCTAGCCCAACCTAACTTGGTTGCAATAATTTCATCATTCAGTGCGATTGCACCACTTCCTATTCGCTTCCCGGCGCATGGCCCGATTGCCATACCCGGGGTCACGAGACGCAGCTCGGCGTCGCTTTGACCTTGGGACATTTCTTCTTCTCCAAAACGGGCGAAACGACAACCCATGATAAAGCCGACCCAAAGAATTCAGATACAAATTCATATCTCTTTGACTTCTGTTTGGGAAGAAACTTTCATTATCATACCAATAATTTCTCCCTTCATACCTGCTGGACAATCGACGACACAAGCCCATGATCCATCTTCTAGCCAGCCTTCTTTGACTTGATATTGTCGCAGAAGTCTGTGTGCTGAACCATAGGCAGTTCCAGGGACTTTGAATGCTAATCTAATTGTTTCAAAAGATAGCGGGATCAAAACTTTTAGTTTATCGACTGCTTCTTTGATTTGTAAATCAATTTTCTTGAAAGGGTCGACCGAATAGCGAGATTCATTAAGTGCTAATTCAATTCTAGTTCTAGGATGAGGACTCTTTGATTTCGGGTCAACAGCTTGGCTGTGTATATGATGTATTATTTGTTGTCGCATACGTTCAACCATCTCTTTACGTTGGCCAGTTGTGAGTTGAATACTACCCTTGTCGAGAATAATTTTTGCAATTTCCAGTATATCTTGGGTATTGAAAGTATTTTCAATTGCTTCTGAGGTTGGTCTTTCTCCAGAGCGGGCATCGTGAAACACTTCATCCATTGCTAAGAAGTCATCAATATTGACTGAATTTGGGTCATTTTTGAAATCATCAACTAAGTTTGGGTCGACCAATAATTCATAGCGCTTTCCGCCCTTTTCCATTCGTGCCAAAACTGAATTATCTAGGCTTACCATATGTCTCCCTCGATATGCCATACTATAGGCACCCAATGAGGGTAACGGTGAAATCACTCTTCTAGTGGCTTCAATCTGTCAATTTGCTTGTTGACTTCATCCCTATCTAGGACTCTAAAGCCATCTGAATCTATGACAGATACTTCTACAGCATCACGGTTGAGTTCAGTATCATTTGAGAATCTAAGTCCTTCGAGTCCCATCTTCATAGCAGCGTTTAGAGTCATATTCTCTTTCCAGTTCTTTTCGAAATATTCGATAACAGTGTTTCTTCCACTTCCAATAGCGCCGGCATGATATGATTGGTATGCTCCACTTGGGTCAGTTTCGTAAAGGTGGATTCCATTTGCATCAACTCCACCAATTAACAGAGCAGTTCCAAATGGTCTTGAACCACCATATTGGGTAAATGATTGCTTAAAGTCACAAATTTTCTTGATTAGAACATCTACAGGAACTGTAGCGCCGTAAGTGATACGATTGACTTGTGCTTCAACTCTTGCACGAGCAACTAGTTGTCTAGCATCTGCAACAAGTCCAGATGTTGCAACACCAACGTGATTATCGATTTTGAACATTTTTTCTATTGATTCTGGAATAATCAATCGACTGATAATTCTTTTATCACAGACTAAAACTACACCATCTTTAAACTTCAAACCAGCAGTAGTAGTACCCCTTTTTACAGATTCTCTAGCATATTCTACTTGGAATAGCCTTCCATCTGGGCTGAATGTTGTAATTCCATGATCGTATCCTCTTCCACTTGGTTGCATAATCTCACTTATCCCTTCCTTAACTCGACACTTTATGAGCATAAGGGTTGATTACTCCCTACTGACTCACTCTCGCTAAGTATGTTAATATGCTCGACCCATATAACTCCTACGAGTTTTACCCTCAAACTCTTGAGGTAAGAGTTTCTGCCCTTTTCATGCGAGTTGCCGTTTTGTCATCAGGAGGTAAAGATTCCTCGGCTGCATGGTGGTGGGCAAAGTGCAAAGGATGGGACATTGAATGTCTTGTTACAGTCATTATTACTGGTGGTGATTCTTGGATGTTTCAAATACCAGGTACAGAAATTGTTGAGAAACAAGCCGAATTGGCCGGATTGAAATGGTTGAAGATAGATAGTGAAGGTATTCAAGAGGAAGAGATTTTAGATTTGGAACATAAATTAAGAGATCTTGAAATTGACGGCTTAGTATCAGGTGCGATTCGTTCCGATTACCAAAAGTCACGTATTGAGAGAATGTGTGAAAGACTAGGAATCAAAAGTTGGACTCCTTTATGGCACCAAAGTAGTCTTGGTCATATGCGTGGTCTTGTTTCAAATGGATTTGAAGTTATGATTACAAGTGTTGCATGTGAAGGGCTAACAGAAAAGTGGGTTGGCCATATTTTGACCGAAGAATCACTAAAGGAAATGGAAGAACTTTCTAATAAGTTTAGATTCAATGTAGATGGTGAAGGCGGTGAGTATGAAACTTTAGTCGTCTCAGGTCCGCATTTCCATGGTTCTCTCGATGTATCAGGAGTCTCCACTTGGGATGGTAAAAGAGGGGAATTGAAAATAGATTCAGTAAAACTGGTCAAGATTTGATTGCTTCTCGTGCCAGTTTTACACATTCATCAACTATCTCTCCAGAATCACCAAGGTGATTTGCTGGGTCAAACATTGCTTCCAATTCTTCGATACTGAATGCAGCAGATATTTCAGGAGTTCTTGAACAAACATCGATTAGTTCAATTTTCTTATCGACTGCTTCGAAGGAAGCGGAACGAAGAATTTCATGGGCTTCGTCTCTTGCAATTCCATGTTCTACTAACTCTATCATGACTTTTTCAGCCATGACCAATCCTCTTTGAGCAAGGATATTTTCCATACATCTATCTGCATCTACCCACATATTGGTCAAAACATCACTTGTTTTAGCAATTACATCTTCACAAAGGGCAGAACCATGAGATAGTGTGAATCTCTCACTGCTAGAATTAGCCAAATCTCTTTCATGCCACAAAAGGGCGTTTTCATATGTTGGAATAATCATAGAACGAACTATTCTTGCTAGGCCAGAGGCGTTTTCTGATTTGATTGGATTTTTCTTGTGTGCCATTGTCGAGGAGCCAACTTGCTTCTTAATATCGAAACCTTCTCCCGCTTCTTGAATTTCAGAGCGTTGTAGATTTCTTACTTCTTGGAGAATCTTTTCACATGTTGCAGCCACATTAGCGAGCCATGAAACATATTCGATGTATCTATCTCTGCCAACAACTTGGGTAGTAGCCAAAGGAACTCCAAGTCCTAGATGTGTCATTATCAGGCGTTGAAGTTCTCTAGCATTTTCTCCTTGAGCAGCACCTGTTCCAACGGCTCCAAGGAATTTTCCTACAGAAATTCTAGGTGATGCTTCATCCAGTCTAATCAATTGACGTCTAAGTTCATCTAGCCAAACCGCTGCCTTTAATCCAAATGTGATTGGAACTGCGGCTTGACCATGTGTACGCCCAAGCATTACTGTGTCCCTTTCTCTTTCAGCGACATCAGCGCAAACTTTGATCAGCAGACATAATTGTTCTCGAAGAAGGACAATACTATCTCGTAATTGTAGGGCAACAGCAGTATCGACAATATCATTTGATGTCGCTCCAAGGTGAATACACCATCCAGCATCGCCAGCAGCTTCAGCCATTGCCTTGGTAAGTGCCATGATGTCATGCTTAGTTTCTGCTTCAATTTCAGAAACTCTTTCTTTGGTGACAGATTTTGGATTTGCAATCGCTGCTACAGCATCATAATCTTGTTGCGAAACCTTTCCGAGTTGCATATGTGCCCAAATCAAAGCCCGTTCAACTTCTAATTGTCTTTCATGTCTTCCAAGTTCAGACCAAATGTGTTTGAACTCTTGGCAACCGTATCGATAGTCTAATGGGCAAAAGGCCATGATTAATGGTCTAGAAATAGACTATTGAACCTTCCTACATCGACTTTGAGTTATAATAATTATTTTTGATATTCGAATAATCAACTAATATGCCAAAATATGCATCAAATACTATCTTGTTAGGGGAAAATAATAACCCCTCTTCATTCAAGCAACTTCATGGCAGAAGATTCAGTCAATGTCGAGAGTCGTACGTCATCTCAAGACAAAAGATGGACCATTATGGCAGCACTGCTTGGTACAAATACTGCAGTAATGCTTTTTCAAGGAATTGAACAGGAATCTAATCCAACGCAAATAAGAGAATTTGCATTGGCAATTATTGCTGCTACTTTGCCATTTCAAGGGATTTACTTTTTGATCTATACCTTTGTAATGGAACATGATGCGAAATTGACTGAAGAGATGCGAATCAGACTTCAAAAAGCATCTGCATTGTGTCAGTTAGTTGCTTACATATCTCTAGTTGGAGTTGGAATGATGTGGTATAACATTTCAACATATGTAGGTTTATTTTTCATATTTTCAACAATTCTTGCGATCATTTTCATAAGATTAGCAATGAATCCATATAGGGTTTCAGAAGCTGAAAGCCTTGATTGAATTCAAAAAATGCCCGAAAAGAGGTTTCCAAACCAATCTAATACCGGTGGAAGAATCTTTATCATAAGCCCAGTAATTGTTGCTACAATAAGTAGCAATATCATCATTGCAATAGGTCCATATTGATTTTTATCATTCATTGCGGTACCAAAGAAGCCATCACGCTTAATGGCATTTAACAAACTGCTGGCTTCTTCGAATTGAGGAGGACTACGTCGAGGTATTCTCTCCCCTTTACGAATTACAACATCACTGACTGCGGAGTCATCAGACTCGTTCTTAGTACCTGCCATGAAACCTCCTGTAGTTGAAAGGTCATGAGCATTTCCCATTTTTCCGTAACTGTCATTCACTTGTTACCTGTCGGAGATTCATGGCGAGGTGGCAATTTCAACCGAAAAATAATCTGATTCACTTGGCTGTTGAAGGTAGTGTGGGTGGCACAACTCTAGGATTACATGTTGCAGCAGATACAATCGGGGATGGTGGTAGAGTATTATGGGTTGGAGAAGAGATGCCCGATAATCAGAGATTTTCACAACTTTTCAAACATTTATCTTTAATCGATGCCTCTAGATTTCATGCTATGTCATTTTCTACTTCATTTGATAAAGCGATAGATGCAATCATTTCAGCTCTAGATTCATTGCCTTCAGTAAGGCTAATTGTTTTAGATGACTGGTGTTCGAATTCTGGAAAAATTCCGGTTAGTATAATTTCAGAAGTTGAACGCTTAACCAAACATATTAATCCGGGAATTAAATTATTACTCATCAGTAAATCATCGATCGATGCCAGTGGCAAGAAAAAAGGTAATTCATTTGCAAGAGCAGAGAAATCTATGATCAGTAATGGATTTTCTATATTTGTATTGTCCCGTCCAAAGGATGGACCATTTAGGATTGTCAAATGGAGTGACGGTAGTATTGATTTGAATTTAACAGAAAGTGGTTTCTTAGAAACTTAATCTTCATCTTCACCTAGAAGTTCAGCCATTTCCTCCAATGCATCATCATCAGGTTCATCGAATTGCTCCGGATTTAATGCAGAACCAGGTCTTTCATCACTACCTGCCACGTTTGGTGAACTTTCTTCGATACTATCTTCACGATTCTGTTTGGCTTGCTTCAAAATGAACCACATCATAACTAGAAATGAAATCCCTAGAATTAGATAGGCTACATTCTTGGTAGTTTGTTCATCCGCCATGGAACTAATTCATGGGTATATGATATGATTATTTCCTATAAATTTTCTAATTTAGTGGTAAATTTTTCATTTTAATTCCACTCGAGTGGCTTAGTCAAGTGTCTTCTAGAATCCATTGGTGCTTGAACCCAACCTGTCATAGGTGGTATTCTAGATACTTCAACCCATAATTGGTCGGATTTCTCTCTACATTTGGGGCATCTTACTGGTTGATTTTTCCCCATTGATTTCATTTTAACATCACATTTTTTACATAATGGTCGAATCTTCTGCTTAGAACTTTTGTCGACTCTTAATCGTTCTAAATGATATACTCCTTCATGATTTAGCAATCCATTAAAACTAATCAAATCTTCAAATTTTAACCATTGGGCTAATAATTTAATCTCACCTGATTCAGAAAATGCTAACAGTTTATTTTGCTTACAATTGATAACAACTGTACCTCTAGATAGTACTTCGATGTCCAATACTACATCGGTTAGGTTTTCATCGAGATGGTCGTCGCTTGCTTGATTTGTTGTGAAAACTCTAAACCCTGAATTTTCTTCAGTAAATTCCGAATCAAGCAGGTGAATTGCCGCTTCCTTGGCCACACTGTAATTTCTTGCTCTTAAGCCAAATAGGACCGGACAAGGTCCTCTTGGTGCAATCATACTATTTCCTGTTCGTGAATCTCTAGACATGAAAGTATGTTCCATTTTATCGATTTCTTCCAATCTTTTAGTATCGATTTTTCTAAGATTTTCAGTTCCTGTATTGATTTCAGTCCTCCAAGCAATGGCCTCGTAAGTGACTTGCGCTTTATCCCATGCAATTGCTGCTGTGGCGCCAATTCGACCCTGCCCTCCCCAGGATTTATCGGCGATTGGTACTTCGTCAATGTTTACTTCTCTTCTGACTGTATTGTAGTAGAATTCCACTGATGGAATTTGACTTGAAAACCAAACCATTCCAGGATCAGCAGGATATTGTTGTCTGTCATAATTTTCAGTTGAGGAAATCTCACCAGCCAAAGGAGAAATTTTTTCATCCCACCATGTGTCAAGATGATTCAATAATTTATTTTCATCTTGACAATTAATTTCAACTGCAACCGATGCATTACCTCTTGTTCTTTGTTTAGCAAAAGGCCAAAGTCTAACTAACCTTATCTCACCAATGTCTACATCTCTTGGTAATCCCTGAATCAGTAAGTCCAGAGTTTTGGTCGTACAACCTCCACCTAAGTGATCGGTATCATCTAATCCTAGCCAACCCATACTCTCACCTTATTGGACTAAAATCATCGCCTTTGTCTTTTTCGTTGATAATTCTTTGAGAAACAGAATAAATTCCAATCGATTCAGGCACTCTAAACAACCTAGCTCCAACAGCCCATCCTGCTCCCATATCACTATTCCTATCTCCAACTAGTAGGTCCAATTCATGTTTTGGTTGAACTTTTTCCTTCCACCAATTTACGTGTTTAAATTCAGAGTCAATTTCAATTATCTCTTGTTTTGAATTAGTCGTAGGTGGGTTTTCACTTCGAAGCATACGGTCGGCCAGTTGTAACATACCTGGATTTGGCTTACGACAATTGCAATTATCTCTATGACGATGAGGGCAAGTGAGAATCATATCAAAATGAGCATCTTGATCTTGTTGTAAAAATAACTCTCGGAGTTTTTGATGAATCAAGAATAATTGATTTTCATCCCAAAGACCACGCATGATTGGTGACTGGTTAGTCACAATACAAACATAGAACCCCAATCGTTTCAAATCTCCAATTACTTTTGGTGCATTCTCTAAAATTTTCAACTCCTCTGGTCTGTTGATATAAGATGAACTTCCGATGTTTAGCACTCCATCTCTATCGATATATGCTATTGCTCCATTACTGGTTATTCCAGTAGGAAAAGTTCCGGGGCTATATTCGACTACCGGCCCCCGCATGTATCGCCCTGTGTAAGATTGTTGAAGTGATTTGTCCTTGAGATACAAGCGTTCAAGTCAAGTTAATATTTGCACACTCATATGGAACAACAGTCCATTATCGCAATTATTGGTGCGATTGGACTAGTCTTGTTGGCATTATCTTGGCATTTTAGGAAGTCAAATAATCCCCTTCTTGCTCAAATTGGATGGATTTTAGTTTCATTATATTTCTTTGCAGGCTCTTGGAAATATTTTTCTCACCAAGACTATATTCTGACCATAATGTGTATGCTTGCACTTCCTCTAGGTATTGGAATGTCAATTTGGGAAGGCAGAGTTGAAGATGGAAAAACAAAGGATGCTTTGATTTGGTCTAGAGGGGCAATGGCATATGCAGGTGGACCTTACCTGCTGATTGCTCATGTGCCTTGGCTTAGTGTACTAGCGATATGGTTTGTTGCCTCTCAAGTCGCATTATTTTACCGAATTTCTGGGACTGGAGATATTCACTTAGGTGAAACATTTGTTCAAACTGAATCTGGACCGGTAAATTGGAACGAGTGGGGTGGAAATAGGTGGTTTAGTACTGAAACATTTGGAGAATTTCCATATCAAACCGAACTAATTGCTGGAGATGGTACGGCGATAGGAATCAATTTTGTTTTAGCATGTACTGCATTACAATCAATGGTGATTTTTATCGGCGCAATTTCAGTTCTCGATTTAGATTGGCGTAGAAGGATACGTGCTCTTATTTTCACGGTCCCAGTAATTCATATTTTGAACGTGTTTAGAAATGTGGGGTTGATTTGGATGCATCAAACATATACTTCATGGAGCTATTTTGGTATGTCGGTTTTCGAATTTGGGCATAATTATGCATCACGGTTTGTATCTTTATTCGCGATGTTCTTTATGGCACTAATTATGTTCGAAATACTTCCTGAATTACATAGGCATATTGTTCGGCTTCTAAAGCCGCTTGGGATATTGCAGCCTAAGAAAAATAAAACTTAGTTAGGATTTTGACCATTCATCGCTAGGATTGTTTCTTTCCCATTTAATGCCGCTATTTATCGGGTATTCAATGGACTCTTTACCATCAATTCCGATCATTCCCATTATCTGTTTAGGTGGGGCCTGTGAATTCACTTCAGAATTCAATAAATCTTCAAATGCCGACATCTCAATATTTTGATTAATTGAACTAGGAATACTGATTTCTTGACTTGCAGGCTGGACATTAATTTGTGAATCATCCATGCTCTCAAATGATGATTGGTAAACTGTATTAGTTGAATCATTAATTTGTTCACTTGGTTGAGTAATTTCAGGTTCCTTCATGCCAAGCATTGTTTCGGCGATATCGAAATTCTTATCATTTTCCCAAGCATTTGAATTTAGATTATTTCTACCTCCTCTTGCAAATACAACTAGTAGAGCCAATAGTCCAATGAATACTAGTGCTCCAATTGAGTATACTAAATCATTAGCTACACTAGGCGCAATATCAGCATTATCTCCAACACCAT
>MDTC01035945.1_pt1 | contig 11132 bp, 8 predicted proteins | sample 811181 | NCBI WGS metagenome assembly MDTC01 (sample SAMN05326644, study PRJNA326480) | marine metagenome | isolation source: seawater | place: Pacific Ocean: North | collected 2011 | reverse complement strand
TATCTTTGTCCCACGGAGGATCGAAAACGATTTCAACTTTAGAGCTTTTTACACCCTGAATTTCGCCTACCTTGTCCTCAACTTCTTTTGGCATACTTTCGGCTACTGGACAATTTGGGGAGGTGAGGGTCATGTCAATTGCAACGTTCTTATCCTTATCTATCTTTACCTCATAAATGAGTCCAAGTTCATAGATGTCTACCGGGATTTCAGGGTCAAAAATTGACTTTAAGACTTCTACAATAGTATTTTCTAACTCTTCCATTAAACGTGTTTTAACGCCTCTATTTTCATTCTTTTCACCATTTCTAAGAGTCCATTTGCTCTTGTTGGAGATAGGTGCTCTTGTAGTCCTATTTTATTGATGAAATAGAGGTCCTCTTTGACAATCGTTTCTGGTTTTTCTCCATTATAAACGTTGATCAATAGGGCAATTATTCCTTTCGTAATTATTGCATCTGAATCTGCGGAAAATGCCATTTTTTTATCATCAATTTCTGCTTTTAGCCAGACCCTAGATTGACAGCCATCAATAAGTTGCTCGTCTTTTCTTTTTTCAACAGAAATTCCTTGTATTTCTTTCCCTAAATCAATAATCATTTCATACTTATCCATCCAATCATCAAAGACCTGAAAATCGGCTATAATTGCATCCTGTTTTTCCTGAAACGAGGTACTCATGATAAAACGGTTAGGGCTCTTTTTAGGGCATGAATAAATAGATCAACTTCTTCTTTTGTATTGTAAATGGAAAAAGAAGCCCTTATTGTGCCTGGTATTCCATAAAAATCCATTAGTGGCTGAGTACAATGGTGTCCTGTTCGAACAGCTATGCCTTGTTTATCTAAAAGTGTTCCAATATCAAAAGGGTGTATACTGCCAACATTAAAAGAAACGAGACTCGTTTTTAGCTCCGCGGTTCCGTATATTTTGAGATTTTCTATTTGTAGAAGTTCTTTTTCTGCATACTGTAATAGTTCGTTTTCGAAGGAAAAGGCTTGAGCAGTGTCAATCGACTCCATAAATTCTAAAGCCGTACCTAATGCGATGCCACCAATAATATTGGGTGTACCTGCTTCAAATTTAAAAGGAAGCTCATTGTAGCTTGTTTTCTCAAAACTGACGCGCTTGATCATGTCTCCACCACCTTGATATGGGGGCATACTTTCCAATAAAGATGCTTTACCGTAGAGTACTCCAATACCTGTTGGGCCAAATATTTTATGTCCTGAGAATACAAAAAAGTCACAATCAAGTTGTGCGACATTCACTTCCCCATGTTGAATGCTTTGTGCTCCATCAACGAGTACCTTTGCACCAAATTCATGGGCCCGTTCGATAATCGTTTCAATGGGATTTATTGTCCCCAAGGTGTTTGATATGTGGGTAATTGAAACGAGCTTGGTTCTATCGTTGAGCATTTCTTCAAAACCCTTCATATCAAGTGTTCCATCTTGATGTATTGGAATTATTTTTAAGACAATACCTTTTCTTTCTGCCAAAAGTTGCCAAGGAACAATGTTTGAGTGGTGCTCCATTGCGCTAATAAGGACCTCATCACCTTTCTTCATGAGCTCTCCGTAGGAAGAGGCAATCAAATTGATTCCATCTGTTGTACCTTTTGTGAAAATAATTTCATTTTCCTTTGTAGCACCAATATAATTTTTGATACGAATCCGGGCGTCCTCGTAATCTTGGGTTGCAACTTGACTTAAGTGGTGCACTCCTCTATGGATATTCGAATTTTCTGCACTGTAATAGGCGCTTATTCGATCAATAACCTTTTGCGGTTTTTGGGTTGTTGCAGCATTGTCAAAATAAATCAAAGGTTTTCCGTACACTTTTGCCTTTAAAAGTGGAAACTGGGACCGAATCCCTTTTATGTAATCGGGTGTTTGATTCATTTCAATTCAACTGTTACAAAATTACGCAAAGCAAACAGATTCAAACGCAATCAAGATGTTTATTTTGCCTTCATTTCAATGTATGGAATCATTATTTCTTCCATAGAAATTCCGCCGTGCTGAAAGGTGTTTCCGTAATAATTGACGAAATGATTGTAGTTATTAGGATAAACAAAAAAGTCTTGTTCTTTCGCAAAAACAAATTCACTAGACATTTTTTGTCTCGGTAAAAACCCATCCTGTGGTTCACGAACGACAAAAACGTCCTTTTCTTTGTATCCTAGCCCTCGTCCCACTTTGTACCTCAAATTGGTATTTGTATTTCGTTGTCCTGCAATTTTAACAGGTTGATTTACTTTTATCGTCCCGTGGTCCGTGGTAACTATTAAATCCATTTTCTCTTCAGCGGCTTTCTTAATAACATCCAATAAAGGCGAATGTTCTAACCATGATATTGTCAAGGATCGATACGCCGATTCGTCATCTGCCAGCTCACGAATAACCTCCATATCTGTGCGTGCATGCGATAGCATATCGACAAAATTGTAAACGAGAAAATTCATGTCATTTTCCTTTAGTTTATGGAATTGTTCTACCAGCTTTTTGCCTGCATTTACATTTGTAATCTTATTATATGAATACCGAAGTGATGACTTACCGAGTCTTTTTAAATTTAAATCTAGGAGCTCCTTTTCAAAGAGGTTTTTGCTTCCTTCATCTTCTTCATTCTTCCAATATTGCGGATGTTTTTTAGCGATTTCAGAGGGCATTAATCCTGCAAAAAATGCATTTCTTGCGTATTGGGTCGCTGTGGGCAAGATTGAGAAGACTACCTCTTCTTTTTCTTTGACAAAATACTTATTGAAGACAGGTTCAAGAACCTTCCATTGGTCATAACGGAGGTTATCAATAACTAAAACAAGTGTTTTAGCTTTGGATTGTCGTTTAAAAACCCTGTCCTTAATTAAGTTGTGAATAAACACTGGTCCTTCTTCAACACCATTTAGCCAATTGAGGTAATTATCTTCAATAAATCCAGAGAACTGCTGATTTGCCTCTTTTTTTTGCATTTCGAATATTTCACTCATGCCGGAATCCTCAATCTTATCAAGCTGTAACTCCCAATATACAAGCTTTGCATAAAGTTCTTTCCATTCATTCACATCCAATCTATTATTCAGTAGCATTCCTAGCTGTCTAAATTCTTGTTGGTAATTGAGACTTGTTTTGTCACTGACCAATTGATTGGCCTGCAGATTCTTTTTTAGACTAATTAGAATTTGGTTTTGATTTACAGGCTTGATCAAGTAATCTGCGATTTTTGAGCCAATGGCATCCTCCATAATATGCTCCTCCTCACTCTTAGTGATCATGACAACCGGAAGATTTGGTTTGATTTCTTTTATACGCGTCAATGTATCAAGACCCGATAACCCAGGCATGTTCTCGTCTAAGAAGACCATATCGTAATATGATTCTTGTACTTTTTCCAAAGCATCCAAACCATTCGTAACCGCCTGAACTAAATAACCTTTTGATTCTAGAAAAAGAATGTGCGGTTTTAACAGGTCGATTTCATCATCTGCCCATAAGATATTTCCTGAATTAGTCATTCTTTTACGTTATTTTTGAGGTAATTAATTAAAAGTAAACATTTGCAAGCGAATCGAAATCGAAACAACAAGAAGAAAATTATTAACGACCCAATCTATGGTTTTATTTCGATTCCTGATGAATTTATTTTTGATGTTATCGAGCATCCGTATATACAGCGCCTAAGAAGAATCTCTCAATTAGGCTTAAGCCATTTGGTTTATCCGGGTGCTGTTCATACTAGGTTCCAGCATGTTATCGGGGCAATGCATCTCATGGGAAAGGCCATTTCTGTTTTAAGAAAGAAGGGTCATAATATATCGGATGAGGAGAAGCGAGCTGTTCTTTTGGCGATATTGCTCCATGACATTGGTCATGGTCCCTTTAGTCACGCCTTAGAATTTGATATTGTGAAATCAGTTACGCATGAAAATATTTCTGCATATTTCATTGAGCGTCTTGAAAAATCTTTTGGTGGCGATTTGAGGCTAGCGCTTACTATTTTTGAAGATAATTACCATAAACCTTTTTTACATCAATTGGTTTCTAGTCAGTTAGATATGGATAGACTAGATTACCTAAATCGCGACAGCTTTTTCTCGGGCGTTAGTGAGGGGATAATAGGTAGTGATCGTTTAATCGAAATGCTTGCGGTTCACAACGGGAACTTGGTCCTTGAGGAAAAAGGTATTTACTCGGTAGAAAAATTCATCGTAGCACGGAGATTAATGTATTGGCAGGTATATCTTCACAAAACGGTTGTGGCTGCAGAATATATGCTTATATATGCTTTAAGGAGAGCAAAAGCCCTTGTGAGAAACGGGGTAACTGTCTTTTCAAGCCCAGCTTTGTCTTTCTTTCTTGAAAAAGATGTTTTAAAAGCTGACTTCGAAGAAAATGAAGCAGTACTAGAAAAATTTGCAGCATTAGATGACTATGATATACTTCAAAGCTTGAAGGTTTGGTCAACACATTCTGACCCAACATTAAGTTTTTTATCTGCTTCAATTGTAGATCGGCGCCTGTTCAAAATTGAGATATCTAAAAACCCATTTACGGAAAGTGATATCGTGAAAGTAAAGTCACGATTGGGCGAAGATCCTAGATTTAAAAATCAAGATTTAAGCTATCTGGTTTTTTCAGATAAGCTTACGAATAAGGCCTATAATCAGGAATTTCAAAATATAAACCTTCTTTTAAAATCCGGCGCTATTATTGATTTATCCGAAGCATCAGACAATCTAAATATATCAGCTTTGGCGAGACCCGTTGAAAAGTACTTTTTATGCTATCCGAGGTAGCTGTCACTCTATTTTAAGCTTTCCTTCCTTCCAATCCTTAATGAGTTTTGCCCAAGAATAAGGGTTGAGTAAATTATTAACGGGCAACTGTCCGTTCGTATATAGCTTTGTATATGCTTGGTTTTGAATAAGTCCGCTGGCTAAGGAAGCGTCAGCATCCAATCGCGCTGCAACAAATGCTAAAGATTCTCCAGATAGCTCCCTTTGTGCCCGTCGAATGGCGTCATCATAGGGTTTCATTTCAACAAAGAATTTTGCAAAATCTTCCTTTGAAGGCCAGGGATAAACCGTCACTTCTGGCAAATTTATCGTGTCTTGTTGAAGCATATGTATGATGCTGTACCTATTTTCTTCGAGCGTATCAGGAACAATATAGGTCGATGTTTTATAACCATAGTATGAAAAAAACAGTGTATCGCCAGGAAAGGAAACCATTGAAAAGTAACCATAGAAGTCGGCGATGACTCCTCTGCCTATGGATTTATCATATACCGTGATATAAGGCATAGGTGTCAGGTCTTGTTCAGAAACAACAACACCCGAAAGCTGAAGGATTTTACTGGTATCTATATCGCTTCTTTGTGCATTTACAAGGCAGGAAATACCAACAAAAATCAATAACAACAGAAAATTAAAGTGCTTTTTCACAGAACAAGTTTACATATTTAAAACTAGTGAATATGAATTTTGCAGAATATTAACAATACTAATCTTTCGTTAATTCTGATGTGACGTCTTTTTTTCATAAATTTGCAAGAATTTATTTTTAAAAATAGGTTCATTATGTCTCTAAAAAATTTAACTCAAATTCAGGAAGGTTTAACCTACGACGATGTTCTTCTCGTGCCCGCATATTCAGATGTTCTTCCGCGTGATGTGCGTTTAAGGAGCTCTTTTACACGAAATATAGAGCTAAATACACCTATTGTAACAGCTGCCATGGATACGGTTACTGAGGCTAATATGGCAATTGCCATTGCGCAGCAAGGAGGCATAGGAGTTGTTCACAAGAACATGACCATTGAGGAACAAGCTAAAAATGTCAGAAAGGTAAAACGTTCGGAAAGCGGAATGATTATCGACCCGATAACTTTGCACCACGGTGCAGTTGTGAGCGATGCGTTGTTGCTTATGAAAGAGAACAGTATAGGGGGAATCCCTGTTGTTGATGACGCAAAAAAATTAATCGGAATAGTTACCAATAGAGACCTTCGTTTCGAGAAAAATATTCAAAGACCGATTGTGGAGGTGATGACCTCAGAAAATTTGATTACAACATTAGAGTCAATTTCTTTGAGTAATGCAGAGGTTATTTTACAGGAAAATCGAATTGAAAAGCTTCCCGTCATTGACTCAGATAATAGATTAATTGGACTTATTACGTACAGAGATATTATTAAAGTAAAAGAGCATCCAATCTCATGTAAAGATAGCCTCGGGAGACTCAGAGTGGCCGCTGCCGTTGGAGTTACAGATGATACCGTAGCCCGAGTAGAAAAATTAGTTGAGGCTGGTGTTGACGCAATTGTAATAGATACGGCGCATGGACACACCAAAGGTGTGGTATTGAAACTTAAAGAAGTCAAAGCAAAATTCCCGAAACTTGACGTAGTCGTGGGTAATATTGCCTCCGCTGAGGCAGCGAAATATTTGGTTGAGGCCGGAGCCGATGCTGTCAAAGTTGGTATTGGACCAGGTTCCATTTGTACCACTCGAATAATTGCAGGTGTTGGCGTACCTCAGCTTACTGCAGTAAATGAAGTAGCAAATGCCATTTCAGGTTCTGGAGTACCAGTCATTGCTGATGGCGGGATAAGGTATACGGGAGATATTGTAAAAGCATTGGCCGCGGGGGCTGACTCTGTAATGTTAGGGTCTATGTTCGCTGGAGTTGAAGAATCACCAGGAGAAACAATCATTTATGAAGGTCGAAAATTCAAATCTTATCGAGGCATGGGTTCTATTGAAGCGATGCAGCAAGGTTCTAAGGATCGATATTTCCAAGATGCAGAAGATGATGTGAAAAAACTTGTTCCTGAGGGAATATCTGGTCGCGTACCGTTCAAAGGAAAGCTCGCAGAAGTAATGTATCAGGTGATTGGGGGCATCAGGGCAGGTATGGGTTATTGTGGAGCGCCTACCGTAAATGAATTAAAAGGCGCGAAGTTTGTTAGAATTACTTCGGCAGGAGTTAGAGAGTCTCACCCTCATGATGTTTCGATAACTAGAGAAGCACCGAATTACAGTATCAAATAAAATTTTTCAAAAAATGCTAAAACAATCCTTTCTTCTAATTTCTATTTTGTTTTTTTCTTTATCCTACACTTATTCTCAAGATGAGATTGTGATGGAGATCAATGGCAACAGGGTTACCAAGAGTGAATTCCTTCAGATCTACTTAAAAAACAACGATGATCCTAAATTTGATAAAGCTTCATTGGATGAGTACATGGAACTCTTCAAGAAGTTCAAATTGAAGGTTGCCGAGGCAGAGGCATTAGGTTATGATACGGTTCCAAAGCTTAAAAGAGAGCTTGAAGGTTACAGAAAGCAACTGGCACTGCCATACCTGATAGATAGTACCGAAAATAGAGCAATGGTAACGCAATCCTATGAGCGATTAAAAACAGAAGTTCGTGCTTCCCATATTTTGATGAGGTTAAAGCCGAATGCCTCCGCTGAAGACACCTCAAAGGCTTACTTCCGATTAATGGAGCTTCGTGAGAGAATTGTTAACGGTGAGGACTTTGCTTTAATAGCCAAATCAAAAAACAGTTCTGAAGATCCTTCTGTTGTTACCAATGGTGGTGATTTAGGTTTCTTCACTGCGTTTCAAATGTTGTATCCATTTGAAGAAGTTGCGTATACCACTGCGGTGGGGAAAACGTCTCTACCGTTTCGAACAAAATATGGTTACCATATTCTTAAAGTAACAGACAAACGTCCTGCACGTGGAACTATGAAGTGCGCCCACCTTATGGTTTCCTCTCCTGCGGAGTCTAGTCCGGAAGAAACCGCTAGTGCAGAAAAGAAAATAGCCGAAATCTATGAACTTGTATCAGATTCTCTTTCGGATGAAAAATGGAAAAATTATGTAGCAAAATACTCCGACGATCCTTCTTCAAATCGAAAAAGTGGTGAGCTTCCAATTTTTGGGTCAGGAACATCACAAAGAATGGTTCCCGTTTTCGAGGATGCCGCGTTTTCTATTAAATCTGACGGTGCTATTTCGAAACCGATTAAAACAGACTACGGTTACCATATCATTCGTAGAATTGAATGGAATGATTTGAAGCCCTTTGACAAAATGGAAAAAGAGCTGCAAAAAAGGGTGAACAAAGATGAGCGCTCCAAGAAAACCCAAGATGTTTTTGTTACAAAGCTGAAAAATAGATACGGTTTTCTTGAAGGTAACGTGCAATATAAATCATGGTTTATTGAAAATTTAGATTCTTCTTTTTTTATCGGAAATTGGACAGCTGATAAACTAAAAGTAGACCAAGTGATGTTTTCAATAGGTGAAAGGAAATACCGTCAAACGGAATTCGCCAAATTTTTGAGAAAATCATTTCGAACCGGTCGGGGTAAAGATTTTCAAACCATTGTTGATACGCAATATAAGCAATGGGTAAAGCAGGGTGTTTTGGCCTATGAAGAATCGATGTTGGATTCAAAATATCCTGAGTATAAAGCCTTGGTTCAGGAATATCACGATGGTATTATACTTTATGAAATTATGTCTGATAAGGTTTGGAATAAAGCCGTAAAGGATACGACTGGTCTCAAGGCATATTACGATATGCAAAAGACGAAATATATGTGGCCAGAGCGAATAGAGGCGACAGTTTATATCTGTGGAACTGCTGAAGTTTCAGAGAAAGTATTCAAAATGCTAAAAAAGAAAAAGAACAACAGTAGGGTAATATTAGAGGAAATTAACGAAGATTCAGAGTTGAATTTAGACGTGAAGATGAACAAATATGTTCAATCATCTACGGGATTCTTGAAGGGTAAACCATTTGTTGAAGGCAGAAATGAAGGCTATGAGTTCGAAGATAAGTTTTACGTTGTTGATGTAGATAAAATGCTACCTGAAATGCCTAAAGAACTTTCTGAGATCAAAGGTGCTGTTATTTCTGATTATCAAAATCATTTAGAAACGTATTGGATGAAAGATTTGGTAGAAAAGTACCCTATTACGATTTATGATGAAGTGCTTTACAACCTTGGTGCTGATGAATAGAATCTTAATTTTTCTTTTTCTTTTTTTAAACCTGTCTCTTTTCGGACAGATGGGCAAACTAGTCAATAAAGTAGTTGCTCAGGTAGGGGATAATATCATCCTTCTTTCTGACCTTGAACAACAACAAATTCAGGCGAAGCAGTCAGAGATGGAAGTGGGTCATGCATTTTCATGCTCTGTACTAGAGCAGCTAATGGTTCAGGAGCTTCTAGTGAATCAGGCCAAGTTAGACAGTATACTTGTTTCTGATGAACAGGTTGATGCTGAGATGGAAAACCGTCTTCGCGTCATTGAAAAGCAAATGGGTGGTCGAGAAAAGCTAGAGGCTTTTTATGAAAAAACAACTGCACAAATTAAAAATGAATTTAGAACAATTATTAAGGAAAAAATCTTGGCGCAAGAAATGGAACGGACAATTACCGCTGCAGTTTCTGTTACTCCAAAAGAGGTTACACATTTTTTCAACACACTGCCTAAGGATAGTATTCCATTCATTAATATGAAGCTCAGCTTTCAACAAATTGTAATGTATCCTGAAATAACAAAAGAGGACAAGAATCGTGCTGTTAATGAGCTAGAAGATGTTTTAAGTGAAATATTAGTTGAAGGAAAGTCTTTTGAAACGATGGCTAGAATTCATTCCGATGATCCGGGAAGTGGCGCACAAGGCGGAAAAATACAGGCTTCAAAGGGAATGATGGTACCTCAGTTTGAGGCTACTGTTTTCAAGCTTGCAATAGGGGAGGTTTCGGAAATTATAGAGACGCAATACGGTTTTCATATTATTAAGCTTATTTCTCGAAAGGGGGAAGATTATGAATGTCTTCACATTTTGAATATGCCAGAATTCAGTAATGATGCCATCAATGATGCGGCTATTAAGATGGAGGAATGTTACCAAAAGCTGAATCAAAATGAAATCACATGGTCAGAAGCGGTATTGAAATATTCCAACGATGAGCGTACAAAGCAGAATCGCGGTGTGATTACAAATCCAATTACAGGCGATCAAACCTGGGACATGGAAGACCTTAATCAGGTTGATCAGCAAATTTATTTATTGACAGATGCTATGGAAAAAGGAGATGTTACGACACCAAATTTATATGTTGATATCTACGAGAGAAAGCAGGGCATGCGTATTGTTCGCCTAAAGGATCGTTTTGATCCTCATGAAGCCAACCTGAAAGATGATTATACTTTAATTAAAGCTGCAGCTGAAAACGATAAAAAGCAGAGAACCACAGCTAAATGGGTAGATGCTAAGATTGCCAATGCTTTCATTAGAATAGATGACGGATACATGGATTGTGATTTCAACCATAAATGGCTACCAACGCTAAACAAATAAACTTAAAGTCAAATGTCGGATAAGGATAAAATAGATGAACTTGTAAAGCATTACAACCAATTGAAATCCGAGATTGCCAAGGTCGTCGTTGGGCAAGATGATGTGATTGAGCAGGTATGTATAAGTGTCCTTTCGCGTGCGCATTGCCTTTTAGTAGGTGTTCCTGGTTTGGCAAAAACTTTATTGGTGAATACCATTGCCCAAACACTTGGTTTGAGTTTTAATAGAATCCAATTCACACCTGATTTGATGCCCTCTGATATTATTGGCTCTGAAATATTAGATGAGAAAAAGGCATTTAAATTCATTCATGGTCCCGTATTTTCAAATGTGATTTTAGCGGATGAAATCAATAGAACCCCGCCTAAAACTCAGTCTGCCTTGTTAGAAGCTATGCAAGAAGGTAGTGTTACCGCTTCTGGGAATACCTATCGTTTACCGAACCCTTTTTTCGTTTTGGCCACCCAAAATCCAATAGAACAAGAAGGTACTTACCCTCTTCCTGAAGCACAATTAGACCGATTTATGTTTAATGTTTGGGTGGATTATCCTAGTTATGAAGAAGAGTTAGAAATTGTAAAGAAAACGACTTCTGACGAAGTAACGAAGCTAGATGTTATTCTGACAGCTGAACAGATCATTGCTTATCAAGATTTAATCCGACGCATACCGGTGGCAGATAATGTGCTCGAATATGCAGTTTCGTTAGTAAATAAAACCAGATTGAAGAATGAGAAAGC
>MDTC01097104.1_pt1 | contig 11133 bp, 1 predicted proteins | sample 811181 | NCBI WGS metagenome assembly MDTC01 (sample SAMN05326644, study PRJNA326480) | marine metagenome | isolation source: seawater | place: Pacific Ocean: North | collected 2011 | reverse complement strand
TCCATTCCTCCTTGTGTCGTTGTTAAAGTAAAGGCATCATTTACATCTTCCGTTGCTGTTATATTAATTGAACCACCCGTATTAGTAATATCGATATCCTGACCAGCAACTGAATCTGCAGCAGTTATATCTATTCCTCCCTGAGTTGTGGTTAATGTAAAAGCATCTGGAACATCTTCAGTTGCAGTTATATTAATTGAACCTCCGGTATTTAAAATATCTATATCTTGTCCAGCAGTTGATTCTGTTGCAGAAATATCTATACCACCTGTTGTTGCAGTAATTGTTATTGCATCTTCTACATCTTCAGTTGCTCTTAGATTAATTGAACCTCCTGTATTGATTAAATCAATATCTTGTCCAGCGGTTGAGTCATCAGCTGTAATATCTATACCTCCTTTAGTTGCTCTTATTACAATTGCATCGTGAATATCTTCTGTTGCTTGAACTAAAATAGAACCATCTATATGATTTAGTTCTAAATGATCATCTTGTGGGCGATGAATATACGCTCTTTCATCTTGAAATTCAATTTTTTTATCAGTATGCATTCTTAAAGTTGTTTCATTATTTGTTGTTAATCCATCAATTCTGAAAACCTCTGTAATTGTGCCGCTATTGTTGGATTGATAAATTACATCTTTATTTAAAATATTATTTCTTACTGTAATATCATCATTTGTTTCAAAAATTTCATATTCATTTTTATCAGCACCAATAAATAATTGTCCTTGTATAAAAACATCATCTGTGACTGTCATATCTTGATTTACCATTACATGGTCCGTTCCATCACCTAACCAAACATTGCCCCCAACACTTAATCTATTTCTTATATAAACATCTTCACCTACCGAAACACTAGATTTGATAATTGTATTACCTGAAATTCTGGTTACACCTTCAATTAATACATTTCTGGTAACAGTAAAATCCATATCTTTTATATAAAATTTAGAAAATCCGGAATCATATCCACCTTTGGGATCAAATAGAACTTGCTGAACCTCTCCTACAATATAACTATTAATGTAATTTTTACCTTCAGGAAAAGGTTGTGCAAACGGATCATCTTCTTCCCCGAAACTAATTCTGAAATAACTATCCCTTTTAGTTTTGTATGAAAATGTAACTCCATTAATCCCAAATTTTGTAAAAAAATCAAAATAATCTCTATTTGTTTGAATTGAAAAAACATCAATATAAGCTGATTCAACATTAAAAATCCAACTAGGAAATAAATCTTCTAATCCTAATGGATTAACAAAAAAAACAGAATCCGCAACTCCACCTTGCATATTACAATTTTGAAAATCACAATCTTTAATAGTTTGGTCCTCTATATCAAAGTCTGTTTCCTTGATAATGTCTTCTACCAAAAGTGATTTACCCAATGCAAAACGATCACCATAAGCACCCTCTAAAATTTTAGTTATACTAATGTTACTTGAACTTGTTACTGTTAAATCATCATTCAATGCAATATTATCTACGGTCAGAGTTCCACTAATTTTTATATCTCGGTTTATTTCACCCTGATTAAAAAAATCATCTAATTTATCTAAAAAAACTTCAAATTCCGCACTTGGTGGCAAAGGTGGTGCGGATGAAGGAATAGCTTGTGCTTCATTAAAATCTTTTGCAATATCCTCTAATAATTTATATTTCTCTTTTAATCCAGATTTTAACTGTCGAGTAATTTTTCCCATTTCGGCGTAATTTATTCTATTTTTTTTACTCATCTTACTATAATAACATTCTCAAATTATTTTTAAATAATTAATAAACTATTAAAAAGTAATTTTTTTATAAATTCTTTTTATTTTTAAAAGTGTAATTTGTCTTGTGCTTCTGCTTTTTTAATATCTGCTACTTTAGAATTTTTAACATCTTTCATGACCTTATGGGCTAATGGGTTTCCTTTAATTACTTTTTTAATGTAATTTATGGATATTTTTTTATCATAGTGATCGTTCCATGCATCACATGCACATTGTAAAATCATTTTTCCTTGTTTAGATTTTCCTCTAATATTTGAAAATGCCACACCTGCTATTATTGCGATCCAAACAAGACTATATACTTTGAGCCAAGTGCCTACACTCTTTCCAAGCATCTGTTCTTGAGTTTCAAAATTTCCTTTTTTGTTATCTAATTTTTGTACTTTCATTGCAAATTTTTCATCATCCCTCATTTTTTTAAACATTGCTTCATTACTTCCCTCAAAACCTACAGCTTTCTTTATTTTTTTATCATTTTTAATAACATTTCTTCTCCAGCTATATCCAAAGGCAACGTTCGCAGCATAGAAGGATGCTGTTGAACCACTTAAAAGAGTAAAAAAACCTGATTTAAACACATTTCCTATTTTTGCTACACCACCTGATTTTTTAGATATTGCAGAACTGTAATCATGAATAAACTCGTTTGGTTCTTTATAATTATTATTTCTAATTAATGTATTCGCAATTGATAAACAGTCTGACCTGTTAACCTTATTATACCAGTTAAATAATCCCCCACCACTTTGACTTCTTTTTCTACTCTTTTTTCTTAAACTTCTTTTTCTTAAACTACTTTTTCTACTTCTTTTTCTTTGAACCATATATAATATATAAAAAAAAAAATAATTAATTAATATATTATTTTCAAACGCAGTTATTTATTTTCTAAATTTCAATATTTCCAAATCGAGGATTAATGTATTCAAACTTATCTATTATTTCCGTAATTTCTATTGCAAGTGAATGCTCTGAACCATTGAAATCAAATAAATGTCCTTCATTGGTTATAAATGCAATCTCAAGGTCAGATAAATTATTAAAAAGATTATTGTAAAAAATTTTACTAGCTGCCACAAAGGTATTAAAAACCGGTTTATTACTTTCACCTGGTAATAGAATCTTAGCAAAAGCTTCCTGAACATCATTATTCTGAACAGGGCTGATATGATTTAAATTTGGGATAACTAAATACAAATATTTATTAGGATTTAAATTATAAGGAGATTTAATAACCTTTGTAACAATGTTACCATCTACTCCAAATACTGATAAATATTGCTCATAATTTTCCGGATCTGATTCTAAAATCTCGTCTAATAATTTTAAATTTGTCTCATAATCTAAATAATTTTGTCTATTACTTTGGTTTATTAAACTATTATTTTTCCGGAAATCCATATCATCTAAAATAGGTAAATTAGTGCTGTTTAATTTAACATAAATATAAGATTTATTGTTAATTTCAGTTATTCTTTTAATAATATATCCATTATCATTATTAACAATAGTATTTATAATATCCTCATTATATCTTTCTTCCATAAATCCCCCATATCCTAAATGTAATCCTTCTATTACAATAAAAGGATATTCTACCTCAGATTCACTATCTATCCAAATATTTTGATCTATTTTTTTGATACTTCCTACTTGTTCAATATTTTCTATAATTCCAAAATCTTTCATTTTTTTTACAAAATAACCTTGAATATTTATAAAATTAGGGATTATTTTTTTGTTCCCAAAATCTTCTTCTAAATTTAAACTCATATCGTAGTAATTATCTGGACATGGTGTAGAATAAAAATCAGGTTGTCCGTTATTTCCGAAATTACCATCTGAATTAAGATTTAATTCTATAAATGGTATTTTTATTCCTTTCATTCCCCCCACAAATATTCTATCTGAATAAAACCGATTCAGTATTTTTTCACCACCTTCGTTATATTTTCCATCAATATTGGGTATGATTTTTTTTATTTTATATTCATTGTTATAATGAATTCCAACTTTAGATTTAACACCTTTATAAAAAATTTTAGTATAAAATTTATTATTGACTACAAAAGGCTGCGTTGATAGGAAATTATATTTTAATCCACGTTTATTTATTAAATTATTTTTAAGTAAAATTATCTTAGTTCCTGTTGGATAATTAATGATAGGGTTATTTATTTTTATGTAATTACTCCCAACTTCTAATATTTTGTAAATTTTTGTTGTATAATATTCTTTTCCTACAGTATTATCAATTTTATAAGGAATATCAACTGTTAAATCTATTTTTCTTTTTACTCCCCAGTCTAAAATAATATGGTCTCCTACAGTTAGATCTGCAAATCTTTCCTCATTCGAATCAATTGGTATTTTATAGTTTTTATCAGCATTTAAAAATTCTAAATCTCCATTACTAGTTAGGGTTGGATACATAATTAAATTTTTTTGATTTTCATTTAATAAATTTGTTGAATGATTATTTACTAATTTATTTTTTAGTGTAATAATTAGTTTATTATTGACAATTTCTGTTGATTCAATTATTGATAATTCTGTAATATTACTTATATTTAAGGGCTGTGTTTCTGTTACGCCCTTCACATATGTGGATAATAATAAAATACAATTATTAAGTAAGTTTTTATTACTTTCAGAAATAATTGTAGTTCCAATATTTAGCCTTGATTGTATTTTTTGAATATTATTTTCAAGATAAATTGTTTCAATAAATAAATTATTATAATCGAGAGAATCAGAATCATTACTTAAATTGTATTCTAATGAATTATTTCCAGTAATATCTATCGTTTTGGTTCTAACCTTTCCTATTAAACTACTATGTAAATTCTTTTCTACCATTTCATCATATTTATAGTCTAACAAGCATGTATTTTCCACATATTTTGAAAGGCTATTATTATATATTTTATTATGCTCAAAATGAAGAGATTTAGGTAGTAATGAACCATTTAAAACTTTAATAATTTTATCATTTGTTCCCGTAATTTCTGTTTCAACTTGTCCAGTTGTAAAACTAATAGCATGATTGGTATAATGTTTTGAATTAGAAAATTTAATTTTTTTTTTTTCTGAATCAATTAAAATTAAATCATCACCCTCATTCATTGTGTAAATTAATTTACTATCACCCACAATTATTTGTTCTAAATCTTTTTTATTTCCTGTTTCAAAAAAATCTTCAGAAGAATTAATATTGGGGTCTAAATAACCACTGTGACAATTGTTTTCTTTGAAATTTATCAATTTATTATTAGAATTACTATTATTTTCAATTATGATATTTTTTTTATTAATTGCATCAATATTATTTCTATTAGTTATAGGTTCATAACGCATAACAGTTTTATATTTCATTTCTTTTTGATAAAAATAATCATATTCTCCACTTACAAATAATTTTCGTGAGCTAGGGTTTTTTTTTTCTTCAAATAATACAGGTCTTTCTGTTATAGTTGCACAAGCAATTCTTTTTTGATATCCATATCCTTTTAATTTTTTATTAAGTTTAGGTTTATTTATTCTAATAGAAATTGTGTATGGGTTTGATAGAGGATCAATATCAGTATTTTCTATTCTATCTGTGAAAGTTTGATCTTCATAACTGTATAATTCTTTTTGATCATCTCTGTATTGATAATGTCCGTAGGTATTAACCTCAATTATATTTATATATTCATCTGTAGCAATACTATTACTGTTTAAATCAGTAAAACTATCTGCATAATATTTATGTCCGCTTTTTAATATACCATTTACACGAAGTGGTTCCGAACTGTAATCAATATTTGAACATGCATCAAAAACTATATGATTATGATCTTTATTTAAATTATTAAATAATGTATTCATATCAGATGATGAAGTAGTGTCAGGATCTATTAACATGTAAATATAATATTCACTATTAACTGAATTTATGGAACTTGTTTTTGAAAAAGTATCACTATTCAAAATATAATTTCTGAAATATTCATCATGTGAATCTATTGAAGTTCCCAATACATACCCAATAAAATTAGTATTATATGAATATTCACCATAAGTAAGTAAAATAGAATCTGCATTACTGAGATTATCATAATGTAATGTATTTCCAACTTCATCAACTTTTGATGTTTCTTCAACAGTATATACACCCATCCCTGGTAAAAACCTTTTTAAATCTTGAAGTTTATTGGTTATTTTTTGCTTTGGTCTTGTGTAAGACTGATAATCCGCTCCATCAAATGAAGGAATGTCTCCATCATATCCTTCCATATAATCGTATATATGAGAATATTCATGGTATGGAAATAATTTTTTACAATAACCTCTCACCTGTCTATAAGATCGTTGAGAATTTTGAGCTTTCCCGTCACTATCTATTAAATAATCTGCAGGTTCTGATGAGAATCCTTTATTATCAATTGGACAAACTTTTAATTTAATAATTCTGTTTTTAAAAATATTATACGAATATTCTCGGTATAAATAGGATGCTTTGTTTATGTTAAAACTCATAAAATTATAAATATCATTCATTTGTTCATCAATTAATCTTTCAAATATTCCTAAAGTTGAATATTTACCTACATAAAAATCATCAGTTTCAGTATTAATAGTTTCAATTGAAATCGGAAGTCTGTAATTAAAAATATTAATAAAATATTTTGTATCTTCAATTAAATTTTCTATTTGGCTATTATTTTGAACTAAATATTTTGCAAGAACAGTATCATAAACATAAATATTAATTTTACCAGTATTGTCTTCAATTTTAATTACTTTAATATTTTTATCTATATTTTGACTTATATCTGTTTCAGATTCCTTAAAAATAAATAATTGTTTTATATCATTTCCTTCAAAAACAATTCTAAATTCTTCAGAACCTGTGATAGAACTTTTATATGTTAAATAATATTTATTATTAAAATCTTTTTTATTTTCAATTAAATATCTACATATAAATTTATTTTTAAAAGGTATTATTATTTTAGAATCTTCAGGTGGTCCTTCAAATGTAATTATAGGAACACTTGTATATCCGTTTCCAGAATTAGTTACTGTTGTAGATGAAACAAAACCTTTTGGAACAGTACCACTAGTATTATTTATCGTTATTGAGGTAGTTCCTTCAGATGTTATTGCGGAATTTCCTTCATCTAACCAATTTTGTGGGGGAATAGGTGCATCAAATGTTAAATTTGGAGGATTTATATAATTTTCACCATTATTGTAAAGACTTATACTTTCAACAATTCCTATAATTGTTCCAGTAGTTGTTGCATTTGAAAATGGTATTTCAAAATTAGCTCTGGGTATAATTGTTAAATTACTACTTGGTTGTTTGGTAATACTTACACTTCGTAATGAACCATTACTAATTATTGCACCTATTTCAGCTGTTCCTCCTAAGTCAACTGTAGGAGTATATAAATATCCACTACCTTGTTCAGTTATTGTGACAGTAATTAACCTTCCATTGTAAATTTCACAGGTTGCGGTTGCTTGAACTCCGCCTGGTAAATCTGGAGCTGAAATTGAAATTATTGGTATTGTTTCGTAATCAAAACCCCTATTCTCAATTAGTAACTCTACCACATTACCGGTTCCTATTACACATTCAATTTTCCCGTTTGGACAATAATTTCCTAAAAAATAAGTGCTATCTAAAACTAATCCATTAGGCATATAGTAATCTATACTATCAAATGTAAATTTACTTGATGATGATAATATTGATGCTAAATCTGCATCAACTTGTGTATAATAAAGTGGATAATAACCATTTATATGAAAAGGCTCTCCTGATGCATAAGTAATCGAAGTAAAATTAGTAACATTATTATAATGATTTGTTAGTATTAAACTGGAATTATAAATATTTGATTTTTGATATAAAGTAATGTAAGGGGTAAAAACATATCCTGTTCCTCTTTGATCAATACGTACATCGCTCAACCCTCCTTCTGATAAATACATAGTTACACTTGGTTGAGACTTCGGTTCCGCAATACTAACTGATGCGTTGGCTAATGTATATCCAACACCAGAATATAAAACGTCAATTCTACTTATTCTTCCTGTTTTTCCTATTATAGGTTCTGCGGTGGCATTTGTTCCTGTCGAATCAATAAAGTTTACCGTAACTGTATCTGTTTTTGAATAATTATCACCAGTATTTGTTATAACCACATTTGTGATAATACCATTATTAATTATTGGATAAGCAGTTGTTCCTGAACCAAACCCATTAACTGTAAATGTAACAGTTGTTGATGATGAATAATTACTACCACCATTTGTAATATTAATCTTTACCACGCCTACTTCTAAAATTGCCTTTCCTAATGCAGCCGGAGGATCAATAATAACAGAAGGAGTTGTTGAATAATTTTTACCACCCTGAATAACTCTTATTTCGGTACAAACAGAACCTACTACTACAGCTTTTAATTTACATGAGATTACATTATCATTAGGATTTACAATTGTTAATCCGGGAGGATAAGTTGCACTATAATTAGTTCCACTATTATCAACTGTAATTTCACCTATACCATCAACTATTGGAATAAAATGATTAGTTGCTGTAATCTCAACTCCATCACCATCAAAATATTTGTGTGTAACTATGATATTTTCAGTATTAGAATAACTATCTCCTGAATTATAAACTACAATTTTATCAAATTCATTAGTATTTTTTCTAACAATATATGCTAATGCAGTACTTCCTCCTGCATTTGGAGGGCTGATTTCTATTATATCATTAGTTCCATTAGGAATAAGTCTGGCCACGTTTATATTACCTATTCCATTAATATTAGTTGCACATATCGCCTGAGTTCCAGATTGATTAAATGTTACAATAGGTTCTTGAGTATATCCACTTCCTTTATTGACCATAGTAACACTTGTAATTAAAGAGCCTGTTAAACCAACAGTTGCGGTAGCTGTTACATTAGCTGGTTCTATTTCAACAGTAGGTCTGTCTCTATATTTATTTCCTTTTTCAAATATATCAAGATTTTTAATTTTTCCATTATCTATTTCTGAAACATATACTTGTGCTCTTGTATCATCGGATGTATCTACTGTAACAGTTGGAATACCCAAATAACCTTTTCCTGATACATTTTCTTGATCACCATTAATAGTTAAACTGTATAAATATGCATCTAAAATTGCATCTCCTTTTGCAAATGAGTTTCCAGGAGTATCTTTGGACTTATATTCCAAATCTTTTAGATATTTATTGTCTAATTCAATATCTGATATTTTCATAGTGCTAGAAACATTAAGTCCATTATAATTCAAAATAGAGTTGTAATATATTGATTCTAATTTTGAAATAAAACTACCATAATTCTCTAATAATTCTACTTTAAAAAATCTTTCTTTTCTAAATGAAGCATTTTTAGCTACTATTTTATGTTCTTCAATAAAAACTTTATCATTTACTTTAAATAGCCCCTTTTCTTTAGTTTCTATTATTAAATAACTTGTAAAAATTCCATTATTTTTTGCTATATTAAAAAAACTTCTTTTAATCTCTGAATTTTCATTAAATTCAAAATTGGTTTTAAAATAATTAAATTTATTATTATAATAACTATTATTTAAACCTAATTTTGAAAGTGCAGTATCATCACCTTCTAAAAATTTAAAAAATTTGGGTTGATATACTTCTAGTGTTGATGTAATATTACCTTCTAATTTACTTTTAAAAGGCATAGATGAAGTATAAATATAAAACCCAGCTGAAGTTTCATTTTTCTGAATTTGCCATGTATTTAAGTTACTTAAAAACTTTTTAGCCAAATCTCTTTTTCTGGAATTAGCATTTGTAAATGAAAAATATTTTTCAATAAAATCTCCACACTCATTTTCTGCTTTATTCAATAAATACGCTCCTAATCCTAAAGATATTAAATCTTTATTGGGTAAAGTGCTGTAATTATAATCATAGGGTAAAATTATACCGATTGAATTAGTATCCAAACCAATTATAATATCACCAATTTTAAAGTTTTGATAGTTTTCAGAAAATAAGTCGTAATCCATTTCTACATTTCCAAATTTATCACTTCTTTTATCAATATATTTTATTCTTCCGATAACATTATTTTTAAAAGTTTTATTTACATCATTAACTTTCATAAATAGCTCATATTGCTTAAAATTAGTTTCAAAACCCATATTATTTTTATTACCTGATCCAATAACATCAATTGGATCAAAAAATTCAGGAACAGATTTTTCATTTTGATAACCAGTAACCAACGATTGTCCCATATATTCAACACCTGATAAATTACTTGTGCTTACAAAATTACTTTCGTTGTTATACCCATTAACATTTTTATACTTTTGATTATTTCCATAATTATCTATGTAAGATTGTTCTAATCCTTTTTTATTATGATTATTATTCAAAGCAATATTATTAAAATTAAAATCTCTTTCCATCATTTTATACTTATTTTCATCTAAATCATTTATATTTTTTAAATTAGATTCTCCCAAATCAAATATTCTCTGCACAATGAAATCTAGACTCAAATCCTTGACATTATCATCATTAGTTGCATGATTAATATAATCTACAAATTTATTATAAACATAATCAGCAGTAGCCCTTACATAATCACCTTGTTTGGAAAACATATTTACTTTATTATTTAAGGCATCTAACTGTGGAACAGGCATTAATTGTCTTACTTTAATTTTATAATTAGGTGGAATAATTACTTCATGTTCTTTACTCAATTCTGATGCTTTAACATTGTCAATGGAACCTGTATTTTGTAGTAAAATTGTTGATCCATTAGGAATTGAAAATGAAGGTATTTTATAATATATATATGGGAATCCTTCGTTAGTGTATGCTACTTTTAATAAATCAATAGATTCATTTCTATGAGCATTAAATACTTTTTTATATTGCTTTATTACTACTGAATTAGTGCTACTATTAAAATCAATTGTAAATTTACTATCTTGATTAATACCCAATTCATTATCTAAATCTACTTTTTTAACTATATTAGTATCTTCAACAAATATTTCTTTTCCATAATCGTAAATCATACTTTTAATATGATTCATTTTTCCATCCAAATATTTTTTAAGTGATGTCTCTGTATATTTTGAGCTATCAATGTTTAACTCATAAATAGGATATTTTTTAATTAATTTCAAGTCATTAATATAATAATTTGAATCGTTTTTATTTAAATTAATACGATTTATAATTTTATTTGTATCTGAATTTATTTTAGGAAATATGATATGATTATCTATTTCTGTAGTTTCAATAAATTCCTTACTAAAATTACTCTCATTA
>MDTC01022705.1_pt1 | contig 11133 bp, 10 predicted proteins | sample 811181 | NCBI WGS metagenome assembly MDTC01 (sample SAMN05326644, study PRJNA326480) | marine metagenome | isolation source: seawater | place: Pacific Ocean: North | collected 2011 | reverse complement strand
TGTTATACAATCACATATCCCAAAATCCGAAACTTTATGTGGAGGCCTTCCTTTGTGATGAAAAAGGAGCTGTCGTAGCAGAATATCCTGAGACGACCGACTACTGGCAAGGTGATGAAGAAAAATTCTCAAAAAGTTACAATGCAGGAAAGGGCCAAACTTATGTTGGTCCCTTAGCCTTTGATGAAAGTACTCAAACTAATTCTGTCCAAATTTCAATTCCAGTTTTTGATAAGAAAAAAACAATTGGCGTCCTTATCGTTGGACTCAAAAATATCAAATGAAAAAGTAAAAGAAGCTGGAATCCATAAAAACGAGACTCCGCTGCAAGAGATTGCTGAGCGGCCAATAATCTTTTTTATCTACTTGCTGAATTCACTCCTTGAGACAGCCTCCATTATTTAGTAGTATAACAGGCAAACTGGATCAGATATTTGAAACATCAATTTGAATATAAGAGCTAACAATGAACCTTCTAAAGGAGAGGAGAGAGTAGATGAAAAAAATTAAACTAATTGGCATACTGGTTATCTTTGTAATAATGAATTTATCGAATATCGCATAGTCTGGTCAAAATGAAGAGACAGACAAACCAAATATAGAGGTTGGCGGGGCGTTCAGATTTAACTATGCGTATAAAGATTATAGTGATACGAGCAAAGACAAAGGCGGAGATTTTATTTTTGATCATCTCCGTTTAAACATGAATGTTTCTTATAAAGATTTGGTCCTTTCTACCCAATACCGGTGGTTAGGCACTATGGATTTCATTCATCACGCCTGGATTGGTTATAATTTTAGCGATTCTGTTCAGGGGCAAGCCGGACTTACAAAAGTCCCTTTTGGAATTCTCCCTTACGCTGATCATAGTTATTGGCTTGGTGAACACTACTATATAGGTTTGTCCGATGAATACGATCTTGGTATCAAGTTTCTCATTAAAAAAGACCCTTGGGACATCCAGCTTGCTTTTTTTAAAAACGCTGATTGGGGAAATCCGTCTGATTTAGATAGATATTCCACAGATATAGTTACTGATTCAAGCATAAGCCAGGGCAATGAGGAGACCAATCAGTTTAACCTCCGCTTAGCCAGGATATTTGAGCATAGTGAGAAGAATGAAACGGAAATCGGTGTTTCCGGGATGATAGGGCAGTTGTACAACAGCATTACCACTGACATGGGAGATCGCTGGGCTGCGGCCGTGCATCTCAACGGATATTATGGCCCTTTTAATTTAATGCTTGAAGGGGCGTGGTATGATTTTAATCCTGAAAATCCGGCAGGAGTTGACAATAGCACAGTACTATTGGGAAACTTCGGATCATCCTACCTGCTTGCCTCTGAAGGGGTTATGTACACGGCGAATGTGAGCTATGACCTCCCGGTGAGTTGGGGACCCATAACCAAACTAACATTTTTCAATGATTACAATATACTGGTAAAAAATAAAGAAGGCTTCTCTGATTCAGAAATGAACATTCCAGGAGTCATGCTAACAGCCGGCCCTGTACTGGTATATATGTCAGCTATAATGGGGAAAAATGCTATTTTTCTCGGCAATGAAACAGAGCCAATGGGAGCCGGGAATCCTGATGCGGTTTGGAATGTCAGGTACAATATTAATGTAGGGTATTATTTTTAAATAATTTAAATGAAGATTGGTATGCTTAAGAAATTATTATGCGGCTTTCTGCTGATTTCAGCGTCTTTATACTCAACTAGCGTTCAAGCGGGAAGTGACGCAATAATCGTTGCTATTGACGATTCTTACCCTCCATACATGTATGGAGAGAGAAGGAATTCAAAAGGTTTGTACGCAAGGCAAATTAAAGCTGTTTTTAATCGTATGAACGTAAAAGTTGATGTTCAGGCACTGGCATGGAAAAGGGTATTGATTTTTGGAGAAAAAGGAGATTTTGCTATCGAAGGTATTTATAAAAATAGCAATCGCCTGGAGGTATATGACTTTTCATCGCCTATCTTTGAAGAAACGCTAGTTGTTTATGTCGGAAAAGGAAATCGTTTTCCTTTCAAAAAAATATCTGATCTTAAAGGAAAAAAAGTGGGTCTGAATTTTGGGTGGAGCTATGGAGATGATATTGATAAAGCGCGTAAAAATGGACTTTTTGCCGTGCAGGAAGTGAAGTCCAATTTAATGAACATGATGAAACTTGCCCATGGTCGGGTAGATTGCATCTTAATTGATCAACTTGCGGCTTCCAAAATTATCTTGCATGAGAAATTAAGCGATAAAGTTGAAAAGTTAGTGTATCCTGCTTCTATTAATAAGGCGTATGTTGCATTTGCAAAAAGCACGAATAATGTCGATTTGATAAAGAAATTTGATCAAGCGCTTTTTGAAATGAAAAATGACGGAACTTATAATAAAGTTTATGATGACTTTATTGCCGGCGATGCTGATAAAAAATAGATTGTCTGAAAAAGGGGGCCAAGAGTAAAAAAAGATTTGTGGGTTGACAGGGTGCAGGGTGAGATTTGAAGATTTAGATGTATGGAAAAGGGCATCGCGGCTAAGTGCAAATATTTACAAAGAATTATCATCTTTGAAGGACTTTGGATTTAAAGATCAAATTACTCGTTCGGGTTTATCAGTACCAAGCAATATAGCTGAAGGAATAGAAAGAGAATCGGATAAAGACTGTGTCAAATTCTTACAGTATGCTAAGAGTTCTTGCGGTGAGTTGCGTACCCAAATTTATATTGGGATAGACATTGGCTTTATCCAGGAGGAAATAGGTAAAAAGTGGCTTAAGGAAACAAGAGAACTTTCTGCTATGCTGGTTGGTCTAATCAAATTAAAGCGAAACAAAAAGTAAGTACACGTTGTAGAGGGTTTTTCTTCTGAAAACTGCACCCTGTACCCTGAGAACGATTGAACATACATGACTAATTATATTAAAACAAGCGGATTCAATTTCAAACCTCTCTTCTTTTTTTCTTTCTTGATGTTTACCCTCGTTCTTAGTTCAACACCGTTAGTCGCTATTGGAGAAACTTTCCATCCAAATGATAAAAATAAGACCTTCACGATTATGACGGAGGTTTATCCTCCATACAATTATCTGGAAGAGGGAAAAATAACAGGAATATCGACAGAAATAATGCGTGAGATCCTTAAAAGAATAGACCATCCGGACGACATAAAACTTTTTTCATGGTCCCGAGGTTATAACCTGATTCTGAAGAATGACAACCATATTTTATATTCAACCACAAGGTCCCAAATTCGTGAGGACCTTTTTAAGTGGGTAGGGCCGTTGGTGCCAAACAAGACGGTCTTTTTTGCCAGAAAAGGATCAGGCATTTCCATCAATAAATTGCATGACGCGGCTAAGGTAAAAAGCATAGGGACTTATAAGGATGATTTTGGTGAACTCCATTTAAAAAAAGAGGGATTTACAAATATTGATTCTGTAGTAGACAACAGGCTTAATATTAAAAAACTTGTAGCGGGCAGGATAGACCTATGGATAATTAATGAAGTAATCGGAATTCATCTGGCTAAGAAAGCTGGCCTGGCAGATAAAATAGAACCTGTTTTTGAAGTAGTATCGAAACAGATGTATATAGCGTTTAGTAGAAATACTCCCGATGCAGTCATTAAGAAATGGCAAAAAGTCCTTGATGAAATTAAAGCGGATGGAACTTACAATAAAATATTCGATAAATATGGAGTGAAGCCATGAAAAACTCCAACCCTTTCCATTCTACATTTATTACGGCGATTCTGCTACTTGCAGGAATTTCAGGCCCTGCTTACGGGCTGGATATCCTAACCGAGGAATTTCCTCCATATAATTACACCAGGGACGGGAAGGTTACCGGCCTCTCCACTGAGATTGTGCGTGAAATTCTAAAAAGGATAGATCACCCGGATAACATTAAAGTGCATTCATGGGCGCTTGCATATAAAATCATTCAAAAAAAAGACAATGTTGTGCTTTATTCAACAGTAAGGAGCAAGGGGAGGGAAAACCTTTTTAAATGGGTGGGGCCGATATCAATCAGCAACTTAGTTTTTTTCGCGAAAAAAGGCTCGGGTATTTTAATGAAATCTTATGATGACGCCAGAAAAGTCAAAAGTATTGGAGTATACAGGCTTGATCATGCCGAATTGTTTTTGAAGGAAAAAGGTTTTAATAACCTCGATATTGTTCTTGATCCCGGACTTAATCCCAGGAAACTGGCTGCCGGAAGATTAAGCCTCTGGATGATCAATGGAAAGGTCGGTGTCTTTCTGGCAAAGGAAGCCGGAGTTTTAGACAAAATAGAGAAAGTTTATGAGATTAAAACTGATGCTCTCTACCTTGCTTTCAGCAAAACAATCCCAGATGCGGTGATAGATAAATGGCAAAAAACCCTTGACGGAATAAAATCTGACGGGACATACGATAAGATTTTAACTAAATATGAAATTAGGCACAAATAATAATGGTCAACTTAATCAAAGAATCCCTCAGCCGCCAGATATTGATTACAACGATTTTTGTCGTACTCATTATCCAGAGCGCTTTTGGCATCAACAGCTACCTGACAAAGAAATCAAGCGAATACGCGTTGCTGGATAATAACATTCGTCAACTCAAAATTGACACCGCCATTACTATTCGCGATCCCCTTTTCAACTTCGATATCAAGATGGTAAAGCAACTGGTGGATACACGTATTTCAGGATCCAAGGTCCTGCGGGGGATGATGATATACCAGTCTGAAAGCGGGGGAGGAGTATTTGTTGGGCGTCTAAAAAATAATGAGGGTAAGATCATCGACATTAAAAAGGTCCCTAAGGAAAACTATTACGCAATTGAAAGTCAGGAGATAAGCAAAGAAAATTACAAGGTAGGGAGCATTTCTTACTTCTTTACTGATGATCATGTAAGAGAAAGTCTTACAAAAGCGCTTTACGAGATTTTTTTCAGGATAGTCGTGCTGGAACTTATACTGGTAGCGGCAATATATATAGCTCTGGACAAATTGATAATCAGACCCATTCGCAGCATAACAAAACAGATCAACGCGGATGCGGACGGCGTTTCCATGGCAGTCCATCAGAAAACTATTAAATATGAATCGGGCGAAATAATCAGCCGACGGGCCGATGAGTTAGGCTATCTTCACGCGGCAATGGAAAGATTGTTTCGTGAACGCACTAAAGAGCTGGCAAAAACGAACAATGAACTTGAACTGGAAATCGTAGAACGAAAACGGATAGAAAGAGAATTGCAAAAAACAAGGCAGCAGGCGGTTGCCGCCAATGAAAGTAAATCCGAGTTTCTTTCCATGATGAGCCATGAAATCAGAACGCCAATGAATGCGATTATCGGCATGACGCATCTTGCGTTAAAGAGTGAACTTACGACAAAACAGCGTGAGTACATGGGAACCGTTCAGTCTGCATCCCATTCCCTTCTCAGCATAATTAACGATATCCTGGACTTTTCCAAAATCGAGGCGGGGAAGCTGGATATAGAAACCGTCGGTTTCAATTTAGAGGATGTTCTAAACAATCTTTCCAACATGATGAGCATCAAGGCGGAAGAAAAAGGGATCGAAATACACTTTAACATTTCCGGTGATGTGCCTCTTTTACTGGAAGGGGACCCTTTACGGCTAGGGCAGGTTCTTCACAACCTGACCAGTAACGCTGTCAAATTCACAGAATCCGGTGAAATAATGGTTAAAATAGAACGGTGGACTGAATCAAACCATGACAATCAGACAATCCTCGAGTTTACGGTTAAAGATACCGGGATAGGTCTTTCCAGGGATCAAATCAATAAGTTATTTCAATCTTTCAGCCAGGCAGACAGATCTACCACCCGGAAATATGGGGGTACTGGCCTGGGACTTACAATTTCCAAAAGATTGGTGGGATTAATGGGAGGTGAAATACGGGTAGAAAGTGAGCCGGACAAGGGGAGTTCCTTCATTTTCACCGCTAAATTCGGCAAAGCAAAAAAGGAGGAAAGAATACAATTACTGCCTCCCAAGCAAATTCAGGGAATGAAAATTTTAGTGGTGGACGACAGTGCCACCTCACTAGAAATTCTACAGTCCTACTTGGAATCATTTTCTTTTGAAGTTACATTGGCACATTCCGGTAAAGAGGCGATCCAGCTCCTGGAAAACTCTCCTGAAGACAAGCCCTATAAGCTGGTGCTTATGGACTATAAGATGCCGGAAATGGATGGTATTAAGACGTCGAATCTTATTAAAAAAAATTCAAGAATTTCTTTTATGCCAACCATCATGATGGTGACCGCCTATGGAAATGAAGATGTGATGAAGCAAGCCGAAGATGTAGGGATGGACGGATTTCTTATCAAGCCGGTAAATCCATCTGTGCTGCTTGAAACTATAACAGGTGCTTTTCAGCAGACCACCGTAAAAAGAGCCAGCGTCGACAGACAATGGCCGGGGGAAAACAAAGCTCTGGAAAAGATCAGGGGAGCAAAAGTTCTTCTGGTTGAAGATAATGCTATCAACCAGCAGGTTGCTAATGACCTGTTGGAAGACGCCGGTCTTGTTGTTATTATTGCAAGTAACGGTAGGAAAGCGGTAGAGAAAGTTGCTGAAAACGATTTTGACCTGGTGATCATGGACCTGGAAATGCCGGAGATGGATGGGTATACTGCGACGCAGGAAATTAGAAATATGAAATCTGAAAGCCGAAATATCCCTATCATAGCCATGACCGCGCACGCCTTCACCGGAATAAAGGAAAAATGTTTGAAAGTAGGAATGAACGATTATGCTACCAAGCCTATAAACCCGGTGGAATTGTTCAAAACCATGACAAAATGGATTAAACCGGGAGAAAGAGAAATTTCTGATTTAAGATTTCAGAATGAAGATTTAAAAAAAGAAAGTCCCACTGAAAAATCTAAAACCATAAATCTGGAATCTGAAATATCAACCCTGCCCGGGCTTGATGTCCGGGAAGGACTGTTCCGGATGAATGGAAAAGAGCGGCGCTACCGGGACTACCTCGTAAGCTTCGCCTCGGAGTACGAGGGGGAGGACAGCAGACTCGAAAAAATCTGGCGCGAGGCGGGTGCTGAAAACGCTAGAAAAAAGGCCCACGCGCTTAAAGGGGTGGCGGGTAACCTTGCGCTTCCAGGGGTCCACACCGCTGCCACCACGCTGGAAAAGGCGTTAAAGAAAAAGAAAATCGATAAAAACAAGATAAAGGTCGCCATCAATGAGTTATCGGACGCGCTTGAGGAAGCGTTGAAATCTATAAAGGAATACGTCAAGTCAGATGAAAGTGAGGAGGCAACCAAACAACAGCCTAAGAAAACCTATAGTATAAATGTTCTTCTCGACGACCTTGTTGTGTCTATCCGTGAGGCGGACGCGACGGCGTTGGACACCGCCGATAAACTTCAATCCGCGCTCAAAGGCGCTCCCCTGGAAAAAGAGTCCTCGGCGCTTAAAAAGCACTTAATGGAATACGAGTTTGATAAAGCTAATTTACTTGTTGAAACAATAAAAAAGAAAATTGGAGCCAAAGAAAAGTGAACAATCTCCTGTCACAGGAAACGGACAAAAAAAGGATATTGATCGTCGATGACGTGCCGACCAATATTGGGGTACTAAGCGAGGCACTTAAGGACCGGTACACGGTAATCGCCGCAAAAAACGGGCAACAAGCCCTTGAACGTGCGTCTTCTGAAAAGCCCCCTGATCTCATCCTCCTCGATATTATGATGCCGGGCATGGATGGCTATGAGGTTTGTCGCAGGTTAAAAAAGGACAGCAAAACAAGTGAAATTCCGATTTTGTTTATCACAGCGATGGATGAGCTCCGAAACAAGACAGAAGGTTTTAAACTGGGTGCCGTGGATTATATAACAAAACCTTTTGAAATCCTGGAAGTCAAAGCCAGGGTGGAAACCCATTTGGCCTTGCAACTTGCTAAACAGAAGCTCAAAGGTCAAAACCTCCTTCTCCAAAAGACCGTTAAAAAATTGACTGATATTGGGGCCTCTATTTCCTCTGAAAAAGATGTTGATCTTTTATTAAATACAATAGTTAAAGAGACGAGTAAGATGCTTCAAGCCGAGAGGGCCTCTTTGTTTTTGTACGATGATAATTCAGATGAGCTCTGGATAAAAAATACTTCTGAGGGCCCGGACGTCGATGAAATCAGGTTTAAAGCCGATAAAGGTATTGCGGGCTACGTGGCCACAAAAAGAAAGACCTTGAATATTGAAGATGCATACAGCCATGAACTCTTTAATAAAGAGTTTGATATAAAAACCGGCTTCAGGACCAAAACGATACTTTGTGTGCCGATGGAAAATCAACAGGAAAAACTTATCGGCGTTGTCCAGGTACTGAATAAGAAAGATAATATCTTTAACGCAGAAGATGAAACAATACTCAAAATGATCGCCTCCCAGGCAGCCATAAGTATAGACAATTCCAGACTGACCAACTATTTAAAGAAAAGCTACTTTAGCCTCCAATTAGAAAAAGAAAAGATTCTAAAAGAGATCGGAGAAAAGGATGTCCAGGCTTCCAAGGGAGAAATTGTTGGGTTCCGAAAGTACGTGATTGGTGAGATATTAGGGAAAGGGGCCTTTGGAGAAGTCTACATGGCCAAAGAGGTTAGTGAGTTGGGTGAATGGCCGGTGGCCATAAAAGTTTTAAAAGACGCGAGTTTTAAAGACCCTGTTCAGGTGGAGAAAACAAAAGAAGAAGGACGGCTGGTGAGAAAATATTTGAACGGACACCAGAATATTGTTTCCACATATTTTACCGACGTCTTTTCCGGTTCCCCTTATATTGTTATGGAGTATATAGATGGAATGACATTGACTGATTTTCAGAAAGCCCATAAAAATCTGGGTAAAAAAATTCCAATACAGGTTTCTATCTGGCTTATAAAAGAGTTATGCAACGCGCTCATTCATTCCTGGGAAGTGGAAAAAGAAGATGGTTTTCCTCTTAAAATGGTCCATAGAGATATTAAGCCCAGCAACATCTTATTGACCAAAGAAGGAGTACCAAAATTAAGCGATTTTGGAGTAGCTATTGAGGGCGGAGAAAGCAAAAGCCATAAACGCTCTATAACGGGAACGCCTAATTTTATGTCCCCGGAACAAGCAAAGGGATTGTTGTGTGACCAGCGTTCCGATTTGTTTTCTTTAGGGTTGGTTTTTTATTTTATGTTGTTTGGACAGAGCCCATACAGTTCGGGCGACGTGAAAGAATCTCTTAAAAAGGCCCGGAACTGTGAAATACCTGAACCGCCATTTCAGGAAAATTATCCCGGTGAGGAGTTCGAGACGATGAGGAGTGGAGTGCTCTCCATCTTAAAGAAGGTTCTGGCAAAAGATCCTGAAGATCGCTATGAATCATCCACCCATATGTATGAGGCTGTATGGGTAGACGCCATTACTTCTTTAAAAGTCTCCAATATTAGTATAAAAAATTATATCAGAGATTTTATGAAAAGTTTGAGGCAAAAAAAGGATGGGAGCGGCGAAGAAGTCGGCGGCGAAAGTGAGATTACTTTATGATAAAGCAAACGCATAACTATCGAAAAATTTTGATTTTAATGAATTTCTCCTATACAATCCCTTATTAAGAAAATTCTGAAAACCAGTTCCTTTTGTTGAACTCGATGTTTTTGAGGCAAGTCATTAAATTGGATCATAAATTTTGTTAAATAAAGAAATGAGTTATCCAAAGGTTCTTTAAGTTTTTTCTTGAAAATTCTGAATAATAATTATAAATTTATATAAGGGACGCAACAGGTTGGTTTTCTTATGTTCTTTATAAGTGACTTTTAAAAGGAGGGAGAAAAGTGAAGAAAAAAATAATGGAAAATATTAAAAGATTATTTAGAGACGAGGATGGACAGGGAATGACCGAGTATATCATCATCGTTGCCATTATTGCCATTGCCGGAATCGCGATCTTTACCCTGTTCGGAGACCAGATCAGAGACGTTGTATTTTCTATGGGTAAAACTCTTGGAGGCGAGGATACAGATGTTACCCAGAAAATGCAGGAAGGTGAAGTCGAAAAGAAAATGGGTAAATTCTAATATTCCGGAAGGGCTTTTCTCCTTTTTTGTTGATTCCTGTGAAATGAACTAACCCGTTGCAAGCAGACGGGATATGTTTTGCATAAGCCGCTGTGTTTCACATAAGCCGCTGTAAAAAAGCAAATGCCAAACAGCGGACTAAAAAAACAAAAACTGAACAGCGGCTAAAAAGCAAAGGAATCATTACGTGAACAATAAACTAAAGCCAACCCGACAGAATATTCGACGCCTGATTGAGCGAGAGGATGGTCAGGCAATGACGGAATATGCTGTCATTACTATGGCGATGATAGTGAGTTTTTTGGCAGTAAATTCATTAATAATACCACCGGTCACAGCTACTTACGAATTTATAGCAAGAATGTTAAGTTTTCCCTTCCCTTGAAATTTCATGCAGGTAGCTCATATCTCAAACCAAATCCTATCGTACTTGAATTGTAAATTATGCTTGATACTTTGGATTTATTAATCAATCTTATCCTCATTGTACTTTTTGTCTCCGCCGCCGTTACCGACCTTAAATGGAAGAAGATATTTAATCTCCAAACTTATACCGCGATTATTTGCGGAATATCGCTTCATTCTCTCATGGCCGGTTGGGATGGCGCTCTCTTTAGTTTTTCAGGATTACTCGTGGGCTCCGCTCTCCTCCTTGTTTTCTTTCTGATGGGGGGCGTTGGTGCGGGTGACGTTAAACTCCTGGGAGCGATAGGCGCTCTAAAAGGAACTACCTTCGTCCTTTGGAACATGTTTTATACCGGGCTTATCGGGGGCGCAATGGCCATCGCCGTTATCATATTGAAAGGGGCGGGTGGTAAGATATTTAAAAATATGTTCCAGTTCCTTAGACATCCCCTTACCGCTCAGAACGAAGAAACGAAAAAAGAGAATCTTTACATCCCATACGGTGTGGCCATTTCAATAGGGTGCCTGTGGGCATTATGCACGGTGTGAATCAAGAATAGGCACAGAGAGAAAAAGTACTAAAGGCGAGAACTTTAAATTCTATCTGTTAAAATTGATTACCTATAAATCTCTTTAACTTTGATATT
>MDTC01088438.1_pt1 | contig 11134 bp, 8 predicted proteins | sample 811181 | NCBI WGS metagenome assembly MDTC01 (sample SAMN05326644, study PRJNA326480) | marine metagenome | isolation source: seawater | place: Pacific Ocean: North | collected 2011 | reverse complement strand
TTACTAGAAATTTTTGTTTGAATTCCATCAGCTCGTAACATAAAGAAATCAACCACAACATCAGTGGCGGGAAGTCCTCGAGTGGTATCTAATATGTGCGTGCTCACTGTACTCAAAAGAGATTCCTCAGACGTAATTGTAAGATTTTTTGTTGTTCAGATGCGGCGATCACAAGTTCCTTCCTTCTGTCGTTGCCGAGTCTAGATTTTAAAAGCGACAACATATCAGACGCACTTTTTCCAGATGCAAACACGATGAAAATAAAACCAAATTTTTTTTGATATTGATCATTTAGTTCAGCAAGCCAGCTGAGTGTGTGTTCAGATGCTTCAGTTACTGTTTTCTGCTCGTGTTCTGCCATGGATGCGGTACTACGGTATTTTTTTGCTAATGAATTTATATCGCCTATTTTGGGATGCCCTTCAAATGCTTCAAGGAAATCATCCTCACGCATTTTCGACCATATGTTACATGCCTTTTTGAAAAGATCATTTTCGCTATCAAACGGTCTGTGTGAACACATCTGAGTCACCCAGTTTTTCGCGGTGCAGCAAGTCATTAAAAGATCTTTGGCATCCGATAAATGCATGGTATTAAATTTTTCCAAAGTCATTCGATAGTCGACCAATTTGGGGAACCAATTATCCTCAGACGGCTCACACCACCATCCGGATACAAATTAAGTCGAATGTGTGTAAACAACTCTGATTTGGGGGCTAAAATTTGGTCAATAAACAGGTGCTCCTGGTCAGCATATAATGGAGTTGACAAAATTTCCTGCCACAGAGCACTGTCGGATAGTGGCGAATTTTCTGAAATGTTAGTTCCTTCTAGGGTGATGCTGTCAGGAAAGTTTCCCTTAAAATGCCGTGTGTCTATTATAATTTTTCGAATAGTTCCCTGAATTCCTAGTTGTATTGTAACCCAGTCATGATTGAGATCGCGTCTTCTCTTGGTTTCCCATCCATCGCCCATATTTTCGCCTCGGCCCGGCATAAGAAGGTTTTGAGGCGAACTAAAAAATGAGTCGCTCGCATCTAAAACTTTACCACCGTTCAATGTTGAGGCGAGGTCTATTAATTCTCCATCAACGAATTGGTTGGATTGGATTTTTACATTGCCATATGCTCTTAATCGTGCGACACCTCCATCGGGATAGATTCTTAATCGAATGAATTTCCAGAGTCTGTGATTATCGCAGTCAAAAAGATTTTGTCGATGAGCTCGGATATATGATTTTGGAATTAACTCTGTCCACTGATTATCCGTTTCCCCGAGACTGTAAGCATTAGTCGCATCGATGGCTATTTCCTCAGGAGCATTACCTCGAAAGTGATTTGTATCAACGTCAAAACCATGAATGATGCCGGGTGCCCCAATGCGGATTACACACCAATTGAACGTTGTACTACTGTCGTTGAATTGATGCCTTCGAAACGTACGCCGCGTCTCCCATCCGTCCATTAATTGACCAGTTGATACAAAGTGACCGGGTTTAAATTCGCCTCTTCCTGACTTGATGAGATTACCGCAATCTGCAAACCAATCGTCACTGCAGTCGACCACGCAACCTCCAAGTTTTTCACTTAAAAGGTCCACATATTTGCTTGATAAACGCTGGTCAACTGATTCATCTATTTGCATCAAACAGATCCATCGTTTAAAGAATGTCTGTGATTCATGAGAGTCTGTCCTTTCGGGAAGCCAATTATATCTCCGTCAGAATACACTAAATTACCTCTTAAAAAGGTTTTCTCGACTAAGCCCATTACACGAGCTCCGATGTAAGGACTCAGTTTGTGTCGATACAAAATATTCTGCTCTTCGATAACATACTCCGCATGGTCATCGAATACCACAAAATCTGCATCAAAACTTGGAGCTAAACGTCCTTTTCGTTTTTCAAGCCCACAAAATTTAGCCGGATTTGTCGACATCCACTCGATAACCTTTGAAAGGTCAAAGCCCCTATTTTTTGCTTCGGTCCACGACAGCGGAAGTCCGAACTGTATGGATGAGATCCCTCCCCAAGCATTTTCAAGATCCCCACTCTCTAATTGCTTTAGCTCAGGTGGTGAGGGAGAGTGATCTGACACAATGAAATCTATTGTGCCGTCAGCCAGACCGCCCCACAGGAGATCCCTGTTTGCATTATCTCTTATGGGAGGACAACATTTGAAGATGCAATTTCCGTCCGGAATAGCCTCTGAAAAGAGAGATAGGTAATGAGGGCAAGTTTCGGCAGAGATACGCAAGCCTTTTTCCTTGCCCTCCTTAATCAAGGACAAGGCGTCAGAGGAGGATAAGTGAACGATATGAAGTTTCGTAAAAATGCCATCATCGTTTGTCGATGACGCAAGAGCAATGAGTAATTTAATCGCATTGTTTTCCCAGCGTTTCGGCCGAGACGCAAGGAATCTGCTATAACTTTTTCCAATAGGGGTTCCCTGTAAAACATCATGTTCGGTATGACAATCTTGCAATTCAGCATGCACCAGCAGAGGCAACTGATACTTTCCTATTTTTCGCATTACTTTTGTTAGGTGCTCCGCATTTACCTCAGGAAATTCATCTATTCCAGATTCGATTGTGAATGCTTTTAGACCCAAGACTCCAGCATCAAGCAAATCGTCCAGATCATCAATATTTTGTGGCACTACGCCCCCCCAGAACCCACAGTCTACCCATCCATTTCCCTTAAATGACCGCAATTTTTGCTCAAGAGCAGAAACGTTAGTTGTGACGGGACTCGAGTTGAGAGGCATATCAACTAATGATGTTATGCCACCAGCCGCTGCAGCCCGAGTTGCATAATGAAATCCTTCCCAGTGAGTTCTCCCTGGTTCGTTAATATGCACGTGAGTATCCACTAGTCCCGGGATTATTAATTTGTGTCCGAAGTCATGGACTACCGCATCTTCATATTCGGCAGTATCTAAATCGAATGACCTTATTTCTGTGATAATTCCGTCACTCACCAAAAGTGAAGCAGCATCAAAGTTACCATCAATCAGCACCCGCTTGCTTTTGTATATTTGAATATTCAGATTTCCGACCCCTGTTTATTTTTTAAAGAATTTGCAAGCACCTTAAAACCCTCAATATCGACTCCCGTGTGGACGCTTGTAGTTGTAGCTTCATTATTTGATTGGATCATCATTATTTGGGCTGCTATCGATATGGCGACCTCCATTGGCCGCTTTCCAGACAGCGCTTCAACACCCACGGGACAGCTGACTGACTTATAAAATTCTGTGTCGTACCCCTTGTGTTGGAAGCGCGACCTGAAGTGACGCCACTTTGTTTGAGAGCCAATGAGCCCGACATACTTAGCGTCATTTCTTTTTAGAATTGCTTCTAATATCTCAAAATCAAGTGCATGCTTATGAGTCATTATGATATAAAACTCGTCTGGATGTCGTGAGCTTACAAAATTTGTAACGTTATCTGCGAACACTTTGCGAACGTTTGCGCCCACACCTTCAGGGAATTCGCTTGGTCGGCTGTCTACCCAAGTTACATGATACGGAAGGTCTTCAAGGATTTTGACAAGTGCTTTTCCAACATGTCCTGCACCGAACAGTGAAATACTCAAGTCTACACTGGGAAATGCTTCGAAGAGCAAAACAACGCTTCCCCCGCAGCACTGACCGGCTTTTGCGCCCAAGGGAAAGTACTCTACAGTCTGTTGGAGTTTGTTTTTGGAGAGAAGAGTTTTCGCGGTCTCAACAGCTTTGAACTCTAGATTTCCGCCACCGATTGTGCAAAAACTTTGTTCTAGTGAAACGACCATTTTTGTTCCAGAATTTCGAGGTGTTGAGCCTCGAGTCCCTAAAACGGTTATAACAACATATCCTTGCCCCGCGTTCGTGCACGTCTGAACTGCATTAATCCATTGCATCATCAACGGCCCTGCACATCTGTTTTTTTACCAGTTCATATGCTTTGAAGACTCGCTCTGGGGTCGCTGGCGTATCGAGCCGAGGACTGATGCGGTAATTCGAAACACTGGAAATCGCGTCTCTCAGCGCGCTCCATATCGATATCGCCAACATTAATGGGGGCTCTCCGACAGCCTTGGAGTGAAAAATTGTTGCCTCCATATTCGGACTTTTTGGCAGGAGTTCCACGTTAAACCTGATAGGGGTATCGCCAATCGCGGGTATCTTATATGAAGCCGTGTTATTGGTTGTCAGCCTCCCGCTGTTATCCCAAACCAATTCTTCGCTTGTAAGCCACCCCATTCCTTGTATAAAACCCCCCTCAATTTGGCCTATATCCAGTGCAGGATTAATCGAGGAACCGACATCATGACAGATGTCAACTTGAGTGACTTTATATTCTCCGGTAAGTGTGTCGATTACAACTTCAGATACCGCAGCCCCATTAGCATAATAATAGAATGGTCGACCTTTACCAGTTTTTCTGTCGTAATGTATTTTGGGGGTTTTGTAAAAACCCGTGGCAGAAAGACTTATCCTGTTTTTGTGTGCGAGCATAATGAAGTCTTTGAACCTATATTCATTTCCCCTAATTAACACCTGTCCATTTAAGAACTGTATTTCATTTTTAGAAACAGAAAAATGGGTCATAGCAAACATTTTTAGACGGTCTTTTATTTCTTCCGCGGCATTTTTTGCTGCCATGCCATTGAGATCTGTGCTTGATGAGGCCGCAGTTGGTGATGTATTAGGAACTTTGTCTGTCCGTGTGGAGGAACAACTAATTAACTCGGTGTCTACATCAAAAACATGCGCCACAATTTGTGCAACTTTTGTAAATAGCCCTTGTCCCATTTCGGTGCCACCGTGATTCAAGTGGATGGACCCGTCGGTGTAGATATGTACCAAGGCTCCAGCTTGATTCATATGCTTTACAGTAAATGATATACCGAACTTTACTGGAGTCAGTGCGAGGCCCTTTTTAAGTAATTCACTCTTGGTGTTGAAAATTTTTATTTCCGATTTTCGCTTCCAATAGTCTGATGTGTTTTCAAGACGGTTGACCAATGAAGGGATGATGTGTTGCTCAACTTTTTGCCCATAGTGGGTAATGTCTCGTTTTTTTTCTTTGTTGTAGAAATTGATTTTTCTCACGGACAATGGATCTTTTTTAACATCCCGCGCAATATCATCGATGATATGCTCGATCGCTACCATCCCCTGCGGCCCCCCAAACCCTCGAAAAGCTGTATTGGAAACTGTATTTGTTTTCACTCGATGGCCAACAATTTTTGCATTGGGTAAAAAATATGCGTTGTCGGAGTGGAACATTGCACGATCAACTATAGCGTCTGATAAATCCGCTGACATTCCGCAACTAGCGGCTAGCTCCATTTCAATACCTGTCAATACCCCGTTGTTATCAAACCCAACCTTATAGCGGCTTTTAAAAGGATGTCGTTTTCCTGTGACAATAAAATCGTCAACACGTGCTAGGCGAAGTTTTACCGGTCGACTAGTTTTCTGAGCGAGTAGGGCTGCAATACATGCCCATTGATTTGCATTTGTCTCTTTACCTCCGAATCCACCGCCCATCCGTCGAACATCAACTGTAATGAGGTTCATGGGAACATTTAGCACCTCAGCAACGAGCCTTTGTCCCTCCGTTGGGCTCTGTGAAGAGGTATGAACCAGCATGCCGCCTCCCTCTGTAGGGACACAGAGTGACACTTGACCCTCGAGATACATCTGTTCTTGCCCACCAATATGAAGTTCACCCGACAGTATCCGAGTGGAATTCTTCAAAGCAATTTCGACATTGCCTCTTGTTTGTTCGTGAACTGGCCTAACAAACTGCTTCTTTTTGAGTGACTTTTCAAGCGCATGATCAGGCTCATGAATTTCGTATGTTATTTTGGCTAGTCTGGCAGCCCTTCGGGCTAAGACATAACTTGTAGCAGCCACGGCGAAAACCACTTGCCCATGGAACTCGACCATATCTCCTTCGTTGACCATTATTGGATCCCCTGGGTAGACGGGGCCTATATCACAATTTCCGGGCACATCAGAAAGTGTCAGGACGCTTACTACTCCCTCCGCTTTTTCGACTTTGCTCAAGTCAATGCTAGTTATGTATCCTTTTGCGATGGAACTTAATCCAACATAAGCGTGCAATGTTTGCTTTGGTTCTGGATGGTCATCGACATAGACAGCTTTCCCGCTAACGTGAGCAAATGCACTTTCATGCTTTAAGGGGACGCCAATTTTCCTGATGCATTTGTCAATCTTGAGTACAGTATCGGACCTTTTTTCAAGCATTTTCTCAGGCTCAAGAGGCATAGTGGGTCACGCGAAACTTTTCGTTGTCCAATCCATTTTCCTCTAAAAAATACCTCTTCAACAAATTTTTTGCCACTGATAGTCGGTAACCCGCGCTCGCACGAAAGTCAGATATCGGGGAGAAATCTTGGGAGATGCAGACCATGGCATCTTCGATTGTACTCTCTGACCACGCTTTTCCAAGCATACTTTTTTCGCAAATTTTCGCCCGTTTAGGTACTTCAGCCATACCACCATAGGCAATATGCGCTTCTTTTATCAATCCCTCCTCGCGGACAATTGATATGGCTAAACATAGACTGGAGATATCATCATCGATTCTTTTACTTACCTTGTATGCTCTGAGAGAAAGATGTTTCGTATTTAGCGGTATTTGAATATCCTTGATAAATTCTTGGGGCATCAGTTGAGTTTTTTTGTATCCAGTGTAAAAGTCTTCCAGCGGAATTGTTCTCTCCGCATCCATTTTCATAAGTGTTATATTCGCATTTAATGCGATCAATACAGGAGGCATGTCAGCAATTGGCGAGGCGTTGGCAATGTTGCCGCCCAGCGTGCCGCGGTTTCGAATTTGCATAGACCCGAAACGCTCTATCAGCTCAGTGAGATGTGGCTGGAGATCGACCAGCGTAGCTTTCGCGGCTGAATAACTTACTGCCGCGCCGATTACAATGTATCCATTATTCTCATAGATGGAATTCATCTGGGGGACATGTAAAACATCGATCAACGTCTCGATTTTTTTTAAGCCTTGAGTAATTTCTAGATACAGGTCGGTGCCTCCAGCAACCAGCCTTGCTTCTGGATGTTTTAGGAGCAGTTTGCATAACTCTCGGATGTCTCGCGGCATCAGGTATTGTTGGTTATTTTCGGATAAAAACGCTGAGGTACACTCGGCTTTTATTTGTGCTAATTTTTTAATCGTAGTGCCCTCAGAGGTATCAAATTGATCACCGATATAGTCCTCATACATCGAGAAAGCGGCGGCTATGATCGACTTATACCCAGTGCATCTGCAGAGGTTGCCACCCAAAGCTTCTAAGATTTTTTCGCGTTCTGGGATTTCATTATTTTTTAAATATGAAAACAGAGACATTACAAATCCAGGAGTGCAGAAACCGCATTGCGAACCATGATTAACTGCCATCGCTAGCTGGCAGTTATGTAGCGATTCATGGTGTTGCAGATGTTCTACTGTGATTATTTGCCGACCATGTAAACTACCGAGGGGAACTATGCATGCATTGATTGATTCATACTGCAGACTTGTATTGTCAACATCAAGTTTTGATGTTACCACTGTGCAGGCTCCACAGTCTCCGGAGGCGCAACCTTCTTTCGTGCCGGTTAGAAATATTTTTTCCCTTAAATATTCCAACAAGGATATGTTTGGATTTATCTCCTCTAATACAATTTCCTTATCACCTAGTAAAAATCTTATCATGAGACAGCTCGTTCACAATTATGATAAATTTTCATAGCACAAAAAAGCAATCAACTAAGAGTCAAAACCTCTAAAAATATCTTTTACTTAATTTTGTCAAGTTCTTGCGAACCATCAGCTATTTTTCGAATCATCTGTTATCCGTCGTACGCAGTCAAGATACAGTTACGCATAGCAATCAACACTCGCCGGTACTACGCAAAAAAAAAAAACGTTAATTCAATTTCTATTCTCAAGTACGGCACTGGTAAAGAGTTGATTCACTTTCAATACAGAATTACATAGTGGGTAAAACAGAAGGGCGACCGGTATTAGTTTTATGCTTACTAAAGCTTTCCATTTGTGTTTTCAATATGTAACTATGCTCTTGCTATTTTTATGTAACCACTTTGGATTTAAAAATTATGTGGCGGACACTTTAAATGCCTGACTTGGACAATAGTCTCGTTCTATCAAATATTTCTAAACAGTACGGTGATCGGTTTGCAAATAATGATATTAGCCTCGAGTTGGTCAGTGGTCGCATTACTGCGATAGTCGGAGAGAATGGGGCAGGCAAAAGTACACTAATGAAAATTATTCATGGTTCAATCTCTCCCGACTCAGGTACTATGCATTGGAATGGAAAAATTCTTGCGAAGCACTCCCCCGCCCGCGCCAGGGACCTTGGGATACAAATGGTTTATCAACATTTTTCACTATTCGAGACTTTGAGTGTTCAAGATAATATTAGTTTAGGTTTAGGGTTGGAAAATCTAACCGGTGAACCGAATATTCGTGATCGAATACATCAAAAATGTGAGGAATTTGAAATTACCATTGATCCTGATCGACTTGTCTACAGCTTGTCTATGGGAGAGCGCCAAAGAGTAGAGTTGGTACGGTGTCTGTTACAGAAAGTAAATTTCCTCATTCTAGATGAACCGACTTCAGTGCTGACTCCTCAGGAAACGAAATCTCTCTTTGGAGTACTGAAGAGATTAGCTGATCAGGGAGTAAGTATTTTATTTATAAGCCATAAATTATATGAAGTAAGAGAGCTTTGTGATCAAGCTGTAATTTTACGCAATGGAAAGGTCGAGGGTAGTTTTAATCCAAAAAAGAAAACTGTCTTTGAAATAGCAAACCTCATGGTGGGCGAGGAGTTAAATGTTCCGGAGAACTTTGAAAAAAAAGAGGGTGAGACAACAATTTTTGAGGTGAAAAATTTTTGCTCTGATAACTCAGGATCTTTCAGCACATCTCTAAAAGATATAACTTTCGCGCTAAGAGCGGGCGAAGTTTTAGGGATAGCAGGGATCTCTGGAAATGGACAAGCGGAGCTTTTTGACGCTGTAAGCGGAGAGGGCGATCAATTTTCTGAGGGTAAGATTGAATTCAAGGATTGTGATATTAGTCACCAGTCCCCTCAAAAGCGTCGAGAGACTGGAGTTCATTTTGTGCCCGAGGACCGACTAGGTCGTGGTGCTATTGAAACTATGTCGTTATGGGAAAATTCAATTCTTACGCTAGCAGTACCGAAGATTCGAAAAAAGTTTTTCCTAGATAAAACTTACTTAAATAGCTGGACCAAACAGATAATTGAAAAGTTCTCTGTTCAATGTTCAGGTTCTGTTGCAAGTGCAGGTAGTCTTTCTGGTGGTAATTTACAAAAATTCATCATGGGGCGGGAGATTTTGCAAGAACCCGAAGTTCTGATCGTAACAAATCCAACCTGGGGTGTTGACGTTGCAGCCGCTTCAGCAATTCATCATGCTTTGATTTCACTTCGAGATCGTGGTGCTGGAATTCTCGTTATTTCCGAGGATATTGATGAGCTATTTAAGTTAAGTGATAGACTAATGGTCATTTGCGAGGGCAAACTCTCAAAAGCGAGGGCAATAAAATCTATTTCAATTCAGGAAGTTGGTCGGCAAATGGTCGGGGCCTATGCGTCTACTCCGGTACCAAATTAAGCAAGGTAATCTTTTGGCTGAGCTATGATTAAGTTCGAACCTCGTGAAACCGAATCCAAATTGATGAGTGTCCTCTCGCCTGTGCTCGCAGGTGTCTTAACGCTTTTGACGGGTGGGTTGCTTTTCTATGCCCTCGGAGAGCCTCCGATGAAGACTTTGTATACTTTTTTCATAGTACCAGTTAGTACTTTTTACGGTTTGAGTGAGCTCACCGTCAAGGCGACCCCAATATTAATGTGCGCTATTGGTTTAGCTTTGTGCTATCGCGCAAATGTTTGGAATATTGGTGCAGAGGGTCAATTATTAATTGGTGCTCTCGTAGGGGGATGCGCCGCACTTATGCTCGGCAATTCAACGTCTTTTTGGGCTTTGCCTATGACCCTCTGTTTTGGAATTCTCGGCGGACTTTGTTGGGCATCGATACCTGCTGTACTGAAGATCTACTTTGATACGAATGAGATTCTCACCACAATAATGCTGAATTATGTTGCTCTTAATTTACTTCTTTTTGCGGTTCATGGCCCATTAAAGGATCCGCATGGGTACAACTTCCCTGAATCCGCGCTGTTCTCAGACGATGTGCTCCTACCAACACTTTTTGATGCGCTGCGAATGCATATTGGATTCTTCATCGGTATTCTACTGATTATTCTGTTGTGGATTGTGGTAAACAAAACGTTAGTTGGATTTCAAATAACTGCCCTAGGAAAAGATGACAAAGCGTCGCGGTTTGCGGGTTTCAATAAAAAAGCATTGACATGGTTAGTGTTTTTAATGAGTGGAGGTCTGGCAGGTTTGGCGGGAGCCATTGAGGTGACGGGACCAATTGGGCAACTAATTCCTCATATCTCTCCGGGGTATGGTTATGCAGCAATAGTGGTTGTATTTCTTGGCAGACTTCACCCATTGGGTATTTTTTTGGCAAGTCTCCTCATGGCTCTTCTTTATTTAGGCGGTGAAATGGTGCAAATTGAACTTGGACTACCTTTAGCGTTGACAGGATTATTTCAGGGTATCTTGCTATTTTTTCTTTTATCTTGTGATGTTCTGATAAGTTACCGCATCAGTTTGGTGAAGAAAACAACTGAAGTGAGTTGACCGACGGCCACTCACTTCTTGTTGGAGTCTCTAGGGATCATTGCGTAGAACATGTTTTGTTGTAGTTCCACTCTGTAAAAGACTTTATAAAGTTGACACCTTTTATACCCGAGCGATCAGATCTTCTTTTTGCAGGCGCCCCGATGGCGGTGGGACGGGTTGGTATGGTCTCACTGCCGCGGAAAGTGGATAAAAATATTTTAAGATTAAGATTGGCTTAAAAATGCATTTAAATCCTTAGGGATTGTTCAAAAAGGAAAATTTTTTGCTCTAGTTGCCATTGCAGCCTAGCTTTCGGGCTAGAGCTCAAAAATTTTTCGCAACGATCAGTTATTATTTCCCCACCTTTATTTTTG
>MDTC01072343.1_pt1 | contig 11134 bp, 9 predicted proteins | sample 811181 | NCBI WGS metagenome assembly MDTC01 (sample SAMN05326644, study PRJNA326480) | marine metagenome | isolation source: seawater | place: Pacific Ocean: North | collected 2011 | reverse complement strand
GATCGTCGACCCGGACGCGTCAGGTGACACCTTCCCCGGCGCCAAGGTCTGGTGGTGGATGGCCCAGCCACTCAACTGGCTGACCAACCTGATGCCCGGCGACACCTTCGGCCCCGGCGGCGACTACGCCACCCGCTCCGCCTGGGAAGAGGCCATGATGGCCCAGGGGCTCGAGTGGCCGTTCGGGCTCGCCTACGAGACCGTCCAGGTCGGCTCCGCCTTCCCCCTGTGGGTCTCCCTGCTGGTCCTGGTGGTCGCCTTCGGGGTGATGGCGCTGCGCTTCGGCGCCATGGCCATCTCGCCCCCCGCCCAGCCCCTGCCCGACCTCCCCGAGGCCCCCAAGCCCACGTCCCGGCGCCCGGCCGACGTCATCCTCGCCGGCGCCTTCCCCGGCGCGGTCATCGCCCTCGGGCTCGCCGTCTGGCTCGGCCAGGGCTGGATGATCATCGTCGCCAGCCTGCTGCTCGTCTTCATGGGCGCGCCGCTCTTCATCGGTGTCGGCATCGGCACCCTCGCCGGCTGGATGCTCATCCAGGACGTCTCGGCGACCTCGCTGGTCAGCGACATGTTCGAGGCCACGAAGAAGCAGGAGATCATCGCGATCCCGTTCTTCGTGCTCGCCGGCAACCTGATGACCCACGGCACCATCGCCAAGCGGCTCATCGAGTTCGCCCGGGCTGTGGTCGGCCCCCTGCCCGGCGGCCTCGCGGTCGCCGGCGTCGTCGCCTGCGCCATCTTCGCCGCCATCTCCGGCAGCTCGCCCGCGACCGTCATCGCGATCGGCGCCATCCTCTTCCCGATGCTCATCAAGCAGGGCTACAGCGAGAAGTTCAGCCTGGGCCTGCTCACCACGTCGGGCGGCCTCGGCATCATCATCCCGCCGTCGGTCCCGATGATCATCTTCGCCGTGATCGTCAGCAACCCCGGCGGCATCATCGGCGTCGTCTCGCCGGTCGACCTGTTCCTCGGCGGCTTCGCTCCCGGCCTGCTCATCGCCGGCGCGCTGGTCGTCTACACCCTCTACCGGAACTGGCCGCGCCCCGGTGAGAAGGACGGCCCGCTGCCCCCGGGCGCCGATCCCGACGACAGCCTGACCGGCAACTACAGCAAGGACCTGGGAACGACGTTCATCCGGGGCTTTGCGAGCCTGATGCTCCCCGTGCTGGTCCTCGGCGGCATCTACGGCGGCAACTTCGGCAGCCCCTTCGTGCTCGACGTCACCCAGGCCGCCGCCTTTGCCGTCGTGTACGCGCTCTTCATCGAGCTGTTCGTGCACCGGGAGCTCAAGATCACCGAGGTCCCCAAGGTCTGCATCGAGACCGCCTCGATGATCGGCAGCCTGTTCCTCATCCTGGTCATCGCGATCTCGCTGAACAAGCTCCTCGCCGAGCTCGAGGTGCCCCAGGCCGCCGCCGAGGTCATGCTCGCCTGGGCCGACGACCCGCTGACCTTCCTGCTGCTCGTGAACCTGTTCCTGCTCCTGCTGGGCACGGTCATGGACATCATCAGCGCGATCCTCATCGTCGCGCCGCTGCTGGCCCCGATCGCCGCCCAGTACGGCATCCACCCGATCCACTTCGGGATCATGTTCATCGTGAACCTGGAGCTCGGCTACCTGACGCCGCCGATGGGCATCAATCTGTTCGTCGCCAGCACCACCTTCAAGCGCAACCTGGTCAAGGTCATCCAGGGCGTCGTGCCGTTCTTGTTGTTGATGCTGGTCTGTCTGGCGATCATCATCTGGGTGCCCCGCTGGATGCACACCGTCGGCGTGCCGCTACCCGGCCTGCCCGCCCTGCTCGAGACCCAGGTCGCAGCGACCGAGGTCATCGAGGGCGACGGCCGCAGCGACAGCGAGATCAGCCGCATGGCCCGCGGCGAGCTGGCGGACCTGCGCGGCTGCGCCCCCAGCGAGATCACGACCCTCGGGTTCGCCGAGCTGGTCCTGACCATTCACGCCGACGGCACCGTCAGCGACGCGGAGCTCGGCGAGGTGCAGAGCGACGACCCGGACTCGGGCACCTGCTACGCCAAGGTGGCCGAGGGCTGGACCTTCGATCCGCTCGAGGACGCGCCCGACGGTGCTGTGGTCAAGGCGCGCCTGCGCATCGAGCAGATCCCGTAGCGGGAGTGGCGCGGGCCGCTTGCAGCACCGCCCCCCGCACGTGATGAGGGCCCCATGTACGACGAACTCCACTCCCAGCTCGTGGACCTGCTGCGGGAGCGCTCCGTGCGCCGCGGCACGTTCACGCTCGCCAGCGGCAAGACCTCCGACCTGTATGTGGACGTGCGCCAGACCGCCCTGCATGCCCGGGGATCCTGGCTGATCGGCCGGCTGGTGCTCGCCCGCCTGCACCCGGACGCCGTCGGCGTGGGCGGCATGACCCTGGGCGCCGACCCCATCGCCGCCTCCGCAGCCACCCTGTCCACCACCCTCGACCGTCCGGTGCATGGGTTCATCATCCGCAAGGAGCAGAAGGGTCACGGCGCGGGCGGCTACCTCGTCGGCGCGGGCAACCTGCCAGCAGGCAGCAAGGTGTGCATGGTCGAGGACACGACCACCACCGGCGGATCGCTGGTCAAGGCCATCGAGCGGGCCACGGCCGCGGGCCTCGAGGTGGTGCAGGTCCTCACCATCGTCGACCGAGAGGAGGGCGCCGAGCAGACCCTCGCCGACGCCGGCTACACCCTGGAGGCGCTCGTGACGCGCACCCAGCTCCTGGCCGACGACGCGTGAGCGGCACCACCCGGCTCCTGCGCCAGGTGCTCCTGGTGGCCACCGCGGCCGCCGTGCTGCTCTTCGCCCTGCCCGGTCACTCCCAGAACCCCCGCAAGGCCTACCTCAAGGACCTCGCCGAGTGGACCGGGGAGCTCAAGGTCTACAAGGGCTTCAACACCGCGCTGATCCTGCGGGCGACGTACCTGACCGCCCCGATGCGCGACGTGCTGGCCGCCGAGCGCACCCGTCTGCTGAACCCGACGCCGGAGGACCGGGCGGCGTTCGACACGCGGATGGACGAGGACAATGCCGCCTACCACGACATCATCTTCTCGGCCCAGACTCCCCTGCCCGCCGCCCGCCGGTTCGGTGAGGCAGACACCGGCTGGGTGATCTGGCTGGAGGCGGACGGGGTGCAGGAGAAGCTCGTGCGGGTGGAGCACATCCGCAAGCCCAGCGCCCTGCACCTGGAGCTGTACGCCCACATGAACATCTGGTCGGAGCTGTGGATCGCCCGGTTCGAGCGGACGGTCGACAGCCCGGACGAGGTCGTGCTCCACGTGGGCTCCGGCTACGGAAATGGAGATGTCACCTGGAAGAACCTGCAGTCGCGCAGGTGATCGTACAGGTCCTGTCACCGCCCGGTGCCGACCGCCGGATGGCCCGCTAGACTGAGGGCATGCTCTCTACAGATGTCTTCCGTGCCCGCCGTGAGCGCCTCCTGGCCCGCGTCGGAGGCCCCATCCTGCTCCTCGGCAACGGGGTGCGCGCGCGCAACCTGCCGATGAACGCGCTGCCCTTCCGGCAGGACTCGACCTTCCTCTACTTCACCGGCTGTGACGAGCCTGACGCTGCCGCGCTGATCGAAGAGGACGGCACCACCCTCTTCCTGCCCGTGCCCCCGCCGGACGACGTGCTCTGGCACGGCCCCACGCCCAGCCTGGACGATCGCCGCGAGGCCCTCGGGCTCGACGCCGTGCTCCCGGTCGAGCGGCTCGAGGATCGCGTCGGCCAGCGCGCCCCCAAGACCCTCGCCGTCGCCGACCCCGCGCGCAACGCCCTGGGCTCCCGCCTCGCCGGACGCCCCCTCGCCTACGCCCGCGAACACGGGGATCCCGAGCTGGTCTCGGCAGTCATCGACCTGCGCCGCCCCAAGGGCCCCGAGGAGATCGCCGAGCTCCGCCGGGCGGCCAGGGCCACCGCAGCTGCGTTCAACGCCGTCATGAGCGCGACCCACCCCGGAACCCACGAGCGCGCGCTCGCCAGCCTGTTTCACGGCGTGCTGGCGCTGCACGGCTGCGTGCCCGGCTACGGCACCATCCTCACGGTCCACGGCGAGGTCCTGCACAGCCGCGGCCACGTCAACCCCATCGAGGGGGGCGAGCTGCTGCTCCTCGACGGCGGCGGCGAGGTCGACACCGGCTACACCGTCGACGTCACCCGCACCTGGCCCACCAGCGGCCGCTTCGACGCCCGCCAGCGCGCGGTCTACGAGGTCGTGCTCGAGTCCCAGCTGGCCGCGATCGCCGCGGTGAAGCCCGGCGTTCGCTACCGCGAGGTCCACGACACTGCCTGCCGCGTCCTCGCCCGCTGGCTCATCGACGAGGGCCTGCTCCGCTGCAGCGTCGACGAGGCACTGCAGACCGGCGCCCACGGCGTCTTCTACCCCCATGGCACCGGTCACCACCTGGGCCTGGACGTGCACGACCTCGAAAACTTCGGCGATCTTCCCAGCTATCCGCCGGGTCAGGGTCGACCGTCCCAGTTCGGCACCCAGAACCTGCGCCTGGATCTGCCTCTGGAGCGCGACTGGGTCGTCACCATCGAGCCCGGCATCTACTTCGTGCCCGCGATCCTCGCGGACCAGAGCCTGCGGGAGAGCCTCGGCGACCGGGTGGACTGGGACAAGGCGCAGGACTGGATCGGCTTTGGCGGAATCCGCATTGAAGACGACGTGTGCGTGACCGACATGGATCCTGAGGTCCTCACCTCGGCCATCCCCAAGTCGGTGGAGGCGGTCGAGGCCCTGGTGGGAAGCGGACCGACCCCCGAGGAGCGGCTGTGCTGACGACGTGGACGAGCCTGGCGGTGTGGCTGCTCCCGGCCTGTCTGGTCGGCCTGGCCATCCTGGGTGGGGCCCTCTGGACCCTGCGTCGCCAGCGCAACTGTCCCTCGTGCCGCACGCCGATGGTGCCCCTCGCAACGCCAGGAACGGACGCCCCCGAGGGTGGTCCGGGCGCGGTGCCCAGCTACGAGGTCCTGGTCTGCGAGAGCTGCTCCAACGCGGCGACCCTGGTCCATGGTCACCAGTCGCGCTTCGCCTACTGCCCCAGCTGCCTCAACCGCAGCCTGCGCGCCCCGTGCATGCGGCAGGACGACGGCTCGGTGAAGATCGAGGAAGCCTGCGAGCTCTGCGGCTACCGCGACACCCGCGTCATCGGCGCACCGCCCATCGCGGGGCCGGAGCCCGTGATGGGCCAGGTCATCCCCTTCCCCATGCACCGGGTGCGCTCGTCCGAGGGCGACAAGGTCGAGGACGGGTAGCGCCCGAGGACCCCGAGGACCTCCTCTACGGGAACTGCCGCTGGATCACCGTGTCGGCGATGAAGCGGTCGTCGGACTCCGGGAAGTCGAGCGTGTAGTGCAGGCCGCGGCTCTCGCGCCGCTTCAGCGCGCACTGCACGATGAGATCGGCGACGACGGCCAGGTTGCGCAGCTCGATGAGATCGCCGGTGACCTTGAAGTCCCAGTAGTAGGTCTCGATCTCCTCCTGGACCAGGGCGATGCGTCGCCGGGCACGCTTCAGGCGCCGGTGGGTACGCACGATGCCGACGTAGTTCCACATGAACCGGCGGATCTCCTCCCAGACCTGGCGCACCACGACGATCTCGTCAGAGTCGACCGCACTGCCGACCTCCCAGTGAGGGATCTCCGCAGGCTCGAAGTCGGCGACCCGGGCCCGGCTCTCGTCGGCGGCACGGTGCGCGAAGACCAGGGCCTCCAGGAGGGAGTTGCTGGCCAGGCGGTTGGCGCCGTGCAGGCCGGTGCAGGCCGCCTCGCCGATGGCGAAGAGGTTCTTGATGCTGCTCTCGCCCTTGAGGTTCGTCTGGATGCCGCCGCAGGTGTAGTGCGCGGCGGGCACGACGGGGATCGGCTCGGTGACCATGTCGATCCCCAGCTCGAGCAGGCGACCGTGGATGTTCGGGTAGCGACGCTCGATCTCGTCACGGGGCAGGTGGCGCATGTCCAGGTAGACGCACTCGAGACCCAGACGCTTGATCTCGGCGTCGATCGCGCGGGCGACGATGTCGCGCGGGGCGAGCTCCAGCCGCTCGTCGTAGCGCTCCATGAAGCGGGTGCCGTCCGGCAGGATCAGCTTGCCTCCGTCCCCGCGCAGCGCCTCGCTGACCAGGAAGCTCTTCTCGTCCTTGTGGTACAGCGCGGTCGGGTGGAACTGCACGAACTCCATGTTCGCGATCCGCGCACCCGCGCGCCAGGCCATGGCCATGCCGTCACCGGTCGCGACGTCGGGGTTGGTCGTGTAGTTGTAGACCTTTCCCGCCCCACCTGCGGCGATGACGATGACGCCCGCGGCCCAGACCTCGACCTCGCCGCTGGCCTCGTCGAGCACGTAGGCGCCCATCACGCAGTCGTCGTCGGCCGCCGGAGGGATCTCGCCCGTGCGCCGGGACATCCAGCGCTGGGTGATGAGGTCGATGACCATGCGGTGGTCGAGGATGGTGATGTTGGGGTGCGCCATGCACTTCTCGTGCAGGGCACGCACGACCTCGGCGCCGGTGATGTCGTCGGCGTGCAGGATGCGGCGGTGGCTGTGGCCGCCTTCCCGGTGCAGGTCGTACTCGTCGGCGCGGTGCTCCCGGCGGGTGAACTGGGCGCCCAGCTCGATGAGCTCGCGGACGCGCTCCGGCCCCTCGCGGACCGTCACCTCGACCGCGTCCCGTCGGCAGAGGCCCGCCCCGGCGATCATCGTGTCCCGGACGTGGTTCTCGTAGGAGTCCTTGTCGTCCCATACCGCAGCGATGCCGCCCTGGGCGTAGCGGCTGTTGGACTCCCTGGGCTCGTCCTTCGTCATGATGACGACCTGGGCGTGCTCGGCGGCGCGAAGCGCGAAGCTCATGCCCGCGACGCCGGAGCCGACGACCAGGTAGGGGGTGGACTTGGGCAAGGCGTCACCTCGAACGTTCTCACGATGCTAGCCGAGCGAGCGGATAGGTGCCCGTCGTGCTCCCCATGCTGCCGAACCTGCTCACCGTCCTGCGAGGTCTCGCTGGCCCGTCGATCCTGATCGCCGTGCTGGCCGGCCAGGACGAGGTCGCCTTCGTGCTCTTCCTCCTCGCGGTCCTGACCGACCTCGCGGATGGCTGGCTGGCCCGTCGCCTGGGGGCCGTGTCCGAGCTGGGTCGGCTGCTCGACCCCATCGCCGACAAGCTGCTCGTGGACGGCACCTGGCTCGCGGTGGGCCTCGCCGGCTGGGCCCCCTGGTGGCTGGTCGGCCCGGTACTCCTGCGCGACGCCGCCGTCATCGTGGGCTTCTTCGCCACCGGGCGCACCCTGCGCGACCCCCACATGCTCGGGCGGGTCATGGTCAGCGTGGAGGGCGTCGCCCTGCCGGTCCTGCTGTTCCGCAATCCGTGGCTCGACATCCACTGGCCCAGCGTCGGGCTGGTCCTGGGGCTCCTCGCGCTCGGACTCGCGGTCGCCTCGGCGTCGGTCTACCTCGTCGACATCGCGCGCGGCCGGGCCAGCCCCGCACCAGCTGGCGTGCTACGGGCCCGACCATGGCCGCGCCCCCCATCGACCCCAACCTGATCACGCTGCTCCGCCTGCCGCTGGCCCCCGCCGCGGTCGGCTTCCTGGTGTTCTGGGACAGCCCGTGGGGAGTGGCCATCGCGCTGGTGCTGTCGCTGCTCCTCGAGGCCACCGACGCCCTCGATGGCTTCGTCGCCCGCCGCTACAACGCGGTCAGCGACTTCGGAAAGCTGTTCGACCCGTTCAGCGATGCCTTCGCCCGGTTCACGCTGTTCCTGGGATTGTGGGCGATCGGAGCGGCACATCTCTGGATGATCCTCATCCTCTTCTACCGGGACAGCAGCATCAGCTTCTTCCGCTCGATCGCGGCGACCCGGGGGCAGGTCATGCCTGCCCGCAAGACCGGCAAGATCAAAGCGATCGTGCAGGCCATCGGCGTCAACGGCATCCTGGTGTTCCTGCTGGCGGCCCACCTCGGCTACGTGCCCGCGTACCTGGCCGTCGCCGAGCAGGCCCCGTACGGCCTCACCCTGCCGTGGTGGGTCATGCTGGTCGTCACGATCGTCACCGGCGCGTCCTTCTTCGACTATCTCGCTGGCGCCTGGCCCATCCTCAGCGCAGCCTGGTCGAACCAGCCCTCCCCCACCGAGACCCCGGTCGACTGATGCTCGATGTCGCCTGGCCCCTGGCCCGTGCCGTGCTCTTCTCCATGGACGCCGAGCGCGCCCACGAGCTCACCCTCTCCTGGCTCGAGCGCAGCGGCGGCCTGCTGGGTGCCACCGCCCGCACCACGCTGGGCACGCCCGACCCCTCCCTCGCCCGCGAGGCGTTCGGAGTGAAGCTGGCCGGTCCCATCGGGCTCGCCGCCGGCCTCGACAAAGACGGGCGCGCGATCCCGTTCTGGCCCTCGGTCGGCTTCGGCTTCGTCGAGGTGGGCACCGTCACCGCCCACCCTCAGCCGGGCAACGACAAGCCGCGCCTGTTTCGCCTGGTGCAGGACAAGGCGCTCATCAACCGCATGGGCTTCAACAACCACGGCAGCGAGGCCCTGGCCCAGCGGCTGCGCGGGCTGCACGAGTCCGGGCGGTGGCCGTCGATCCCGGTTGGCGCGAACATCGGCAAGAGCAAGGTGACCCCGCTGGACGAGGCGCCCGCCGACTACGCGCTCTCCGCCGAGCGCCTGGCCGGCTTGGTCGACTGGTTCACGATCAACGTCAGCTCTCCGAACACGCCCGGCCTGCGCAGCCTGCAGGGCCCCGATGCCCTCGGTGGCATCATCGACGCCGTGCTGGACGAGGTTGGAGAGACCCCGGTCCTGCTCAAGCTCGCACCGGATCTGGAGCCCGAGGCGCTGGCCGAGGCGGTGGATCTGGCGATCTCCCGCGGGATCTCGGGGATCGTCGCGACGAACACGACCATCAGCCGCCCGCAGAGCCTGCAGGCGGATCCGAACGAGACCGGAGGCCTGTCGGGTGCCCCGCTGTGGCCCCTGGCGAAGGATCGGATCGGGGTCGCGCTCCAGGCGGCCTCGGGACGGGTGCCGGTGATCGGCGCGGGCGGAGTGCACTCGGTCGCCCAGGCCCAGGAGCTCCTGGACATGGGCTGCGTCGCCGTGCAGCTCTACACCGGCTTCATCTTTGAAGGACCGGGCCTGCCCGCGCGGCTCAACCGTGGACTCGCGCGGCAGGAGCACGCGCGAGAGGGGCTGACGCGAGGGGCGCAGGCGTGAAGGCAACGACCCGGCGGCTCGGACTGGGGGTGCTCGCGGTGGCGCTGGCCGGCTGTCCGACCGGTCGGGTTCCCACCCACCTCGCGCCGCCCGACACCGGCGGTCCGGGGTCCGAGCAGGCGAAGATCGAGACCATCGACGCCCTGCTCGCCGCGATGATCGGCCGGGATCCCCTCGGACGCAACGCGACCAACGTCGAGCCGGGCGTGGCCGAGGCCATCGAGGGCGGGGCCCCCTACGCGGAGCTGCTGCGGGTGGCGTCCAAGCTCGAGCCCGGCGGCGAGGACGCCCTGCGTCAGATCCGCGACCTCGAGGCCTCCAACCGGGGCACGCCGATCGTCGCGCTCTCCCGGGGCCTGCGCGTGCGTGAGATCGAGGCCGTGGTGGGCGCACGGACCGCCCTGGACGACGCCTCGGAGGTGCAGGTCGCTAGCCTGCTCACCCCGCTCTCTTCAGCCAGCAACGCCGCAAACCAGCCCGCGCGCGCCCTGCGCTGGCTCACCCCTCTGGCCGAGGTGCGCGACCCGGTGCTCACGGTCGCCGACCGGTGGGCCCTGCTCGGCTGGCTCGATGGCCCGGGCATGGAGCTGCAGCCCGTGGCCGACGCGCTCGCCACCCCGCCCTACGACGCCCTGCGCCGCACGTCCGCAGCCAAGCTCGTGCTCGCCCGGGCGGCCGGAGCCTCCGCCGATCCCGAGCCGGGCCTCGCCGATCTCGAGCGCGCCAGCGTGCTGCTCCTGGTCGAGGCCGTCGCGAGCCGCAAGCGGGAGAAGGAGGCGGTGGCGGAGCGCTGGAAGGCCCTCGCCGACGAGCTGCAGGCCGATGCCCCCCGAGACGCCCTGCTGTCCCGCGCCGAGGGCGCCCTGGTCGACAGTGCAGGCACCGATCTCGGCGCCGGCGGCGCTCTGCTCGCCCTGCAGGCCCGTCGGATCTGGGGCGACTGTCCCACCGAGCCGTGCATCGGGGTCGACCGGGTGGACGGGCTGACCGCCGCAGGGCGCTGGGATCCCCGGTTGGAGCGGATCTCCCGCCGACTCCGGCTCGCTGCTCTGCACGACGCGATCGACGGCATCGAGGTGGCCCAGGGCACCGTGCGCTATCCCCAGGCCGCGGTCGAGCTGGCGGACGCGCTGATCGGCACCGGCGCCGTCCCCCCGGACGGGCTGGTGCTCCGCCAGCGCACCCCCGACGCCTCGACGTGGCTGGCGCTCGGGCGCACGGTCGGAGTCGAGCAGGTGACCACCTGGGAGGAGGCCCGGCACGCCCTGCGCACCTGGGCGGCCGAGCGCGCCACCGAGGCGCTCGCCGACGAGACCGATGACGAGGCGGAGGCCGCGTTCCGCACCATCCAGCGCGCCGCGTCCAGCACCGCCCCCTGAACGCCTCCCTGGCCCCGCGGCCGCACGTCCTCTGAGCAGCGACGCCCGGGCATCCTCGCGGAGACCCGGGCGTCAGCGGCGCTCCCGACGAATCAGTCGTCGAGGCAGGTGTAGACGATGGCCATGGTGTCGGCACTGGAGGTGTCACCCATGCAGTCGGTGACGGTCAGGTCGACGAACACGGTGCTGACACCGCGACCGCCCGGGGTCGGAGTGGCGCCGGAGACGGTGATGCTGGTCTCCTCCGAGGTGCGGTCGACGATGGTGCCCGGGCCGCTGGTCACGGTCCACAGGTAGTCGAGGCTGTCGCCGTCCAGGTCGGAGCTACGGCCACCGTCGAGCTTGAACGTCATGTTCTTGCAGGAGACGCAGTTGTACTTGCCGCCGCCGATGGAGGTGCAGGTGCTCTCCTCGGAGGCGACCTGGTTGGCGCCAGCGTCGGCGACCGGGAACTCGTTGTCGGTGCGGGAGTCGATGCTGACGGACACGGTCGCAGGCGCGCCGCGGGCCCCGCCATCGTCGAAGCCGTAGACCTCG
>MDTC01050588.1_pt1 | contig 11134 bp, 10 predicted proteins | sample 811181 | NCBI WGS metagenome assembly MDTC01 (sample SAMN05326644, study PRJNA326480) | marine metagenome | isolation source: seawater | place: Pacific Ocean: North | collected 2011 | reverse complement strand
TATAGAAAAATATGTATGTGTCTTCGTATAATCCTTGATCTCTTAATTTATTAATAATTAACCCCATTTGTCTATCCATTTCAACCAAATTTGAATAGTTTACAGCAAATGAATGTCTTGAAATAGAATCATTAGGGAAAACCGGAGGAATCTTCAAATTATTTGGATCTACTTTTAGCTCCTCTTTATCTCTTTTCCATATTGCAGATTCATGTGTAACATTAAAATTAAAAACTGAAAAGAAAGGCTGGTTATCTTTTCTGTTTTCCCAAGAAGCTTTGTTGCTTGACTCATCCCAAGCTTCATCTCTTAAATTAAAATTATAGTCTCTTTTAGAATTATTAGTACAATAATATCCATTCTCCCTTAAAATTTGTGTAAAAGGTTTTATGTTTTCTGCTAATTTTGAAGAATAATAAGGAACTCCCAATGAAGCTTCTTTTGCACTTCTTTTTTTTGTATCTCCTTTTAAAGCTCTCATATTACCAGTTCCTATAGAGTTTGGATACATTCCTGTAATAATTGCACTTCTTGCTGGGGCACAAACAGGATAAGAAGAATTCATGTCTTCAAAAACAGTTCCATTTTTTAATAATTCACTAATATTTGGAAGATTAACAGAATTATCTCCATAAAATGGAAAAAAATATTGAGATTGATCCTCAGCTACAAGCCAAACTATATTTGGTTTCTTTTCTGGATTATTTTGACAACCAACTACCAGAAAAAAAACAACAGCTGATATTGATAATTTAATTTGTTTCATTTTAATTTCTTAATTTAAATATCCCAAATTTAAATATTATAATAATGAAAAAATATATCCCCCTAATATTATTACTTTCTTTTCTTAATATCTTTTCTCAAGAATCAGAAAAATCAGTAAAAAAAGACACCCTTAAAAAAAGTAAAAAGGCTAAACTTCCATTAAAAGTTGACAGGAAAATAAAACTAAAAACGGATGAAGGAACATGGATGTCATTAGATATCAGTCCAGACGGAAAAACCATAGTATTTGATATGCTTGGTGATATATATACATTGCCTATTGATGGGGGAAAAGCGACTAGAATTACAAGTGGATTAGCTTTTGATGCTCATCCTAAGTTTTCGCCTAATGGCAAGGAATTGTTGATAGTTTCAGATAGAAGTGGAGGCCCAAATGCATGGATTTTGGACCTGGAAAACAATGATTCAACTCAAGTTACAAAAGGAGATGATTATTTTATGGAAACAGCAGAATGGACTAATGATGGAGAATATGTTATTAGCACTAAAGGAGGAAGAAATTCAAAATTATTTTTAAATCATAAATCTGGCGGAAAAGGAATTGAATTAATTAAAGAGCCTTCTACTTTAAAAGTTAGCGATGTAGCCATTGGTAAAAATGACAGATATATATGGTTTTCTAAAAAAACTAATGCATGGCAATATAATGCAAAATTTCCTCAAATTTCATTAGCTCGATATGATAGAGATAGTGGAAAAGTTGAAAATATGGTTAGTAGATATGGTTCTGCTTTTTCTCCTACACTTTCTTCTGATGGAAATTGGCTTGTTTATGGCTCTAGGTGGAATGATAAAACAGGTTTAATTGCAAGAAATTTAAAAACTGGTAAAGAAAAATGGTTGGCATATCCTATTCAAAAAGATGATATTGAATCCCAAAATACTTTAGGAACATTACCAGTAATGTCCTTTACACCTGACAGTAAATTTCTTTTAGCTTCATATGGAGGTAAAATAAATAAAATTCCTATTAATGGGGGTGATGCAATCAATATTCCTTTTGAAGTTGAAGAAGAGATAGAGTTGGGGCCACAATTAAAATTTAATTACCCAATAGAAGATATAGACAAAATTATTTCTAATCAAATTAGAGATCCTAAAATTTCACCCGATGGAAATCATGTTGTTTATTCTTCATTTCAAAAAATCTATTTAAAACAACTTCCTAATGGAGATCCAATTAGAGTAAGTAATTTAAATTCTGCGGAAAATATGCCTGTATGGAGTCCAGATGGGAATGAAATAGCATTTACTACATGGGATGATAAAGAGGGTGGAGCTATATACAAGGTTAATTTAGAAGGAAGAAAAAAAGTCACCAAACTTACTCAGGAAAATGGGGTCTACTCTTATCCTGTTTGGAATAATGAAGGATCAAAAATTGTTTTTATAAAAGCTTCTGAAAACGATTTCATTGAATATGGAAGAGGTGGTATAGATTCACAAATTATGTGGGTTTCTTCCAATGGAGGGAAAAATGTTTTTATTGATAAAACCAAAGGAAGATCTAATCCTCATTTTACTAAGAAATCAAACAGAATACATTTATATAGTAGATCTAACGGATTAAGTACGATTAGATGGGATGGGACAGATGAAAAAAAGGTTTTAAAAATAACTGGGATTTCTGTTTATGGAACCCCTGGAAGAAAGTCACCTCCATCTTCGGCATCTTATATAATTAAGTCTCCTATTGATGAAAAGGCTTTGGCAGTAATAAATAATGATGTTTATGTTGTAACCATTCCTTATACTGGAGTTAAAGATTTTTCTATTAATGTTTCTAAACCGGAAAGTTCATCGTTTCCAGCAAGGAAATTAACTAAGTTTGGTGGAGAATTTGCTTCTTGGGGGGTAAATGGAGACAATGTTTATTTCTCATTAGGAAAATCATTATTTAATTATAATATTCCTAATGCAAAAGCTGATGAAGAAAGAATAAAGAAAGAGAAAAAAGACAAAAATAAAGATAAAGAAAAAGACAAGAAATATCAGGCCTCTGAAATTGAAATAAAAACATATTTAGCAAAGAATAAGGCTGTTGGGTCTGTAATTCTGAAAAATGCTAGAATTCTAACAATGAAAGGGAAAGAAATAATAGAAAAAGGAGATGTTTTAATTGAAAATAATAGAATTAAAAAAGTAGGTAAGTCAGGCGAAATAAAAAACAATAATTCTATCAAAGAAATAGATTTAACTGGGAAGACTATTCTTCCAGGTTTTGTTGATACTCATGCTCATGTTAGAGTTTCAAGAAATGTTCATAGAACCGAAACATGGTCTTTTGCGGCAAACTTAGCATATGGAGTAACAACAATTAGAGATCCCCAAACTGGAACAACTGATATTCTTTCTTATGGAGACATGGTTGATGCAGGATTAATGCATGGTCCCAGAATTTATTCAACTGGACCAGGTGTAGGTTATTGGGGATATAATCTAAAGAGCTTAGAACATACTAAAGACATTCTAAAGCAATATTCTAAATACTACAATACTAAGACAATTAAGATGTATCGTACTGGAAACAGGAAACATAGGCAATGGATTTTAATGGCTTCAAAAGAACAAAAGCTAATGCCAACTACAGAAGGTGCACTACATATTAAATTAAATATTAATCAAATGTTAGATGGTTATCCAGGTCAAGAACACAATATTCCTATTTATCCTGCATATAAAGATTTAGTAGAAATAATGGCAAAATCCAAAATGGCTTATACACCAACTTTACTAGTTACTTATGGAGGTCCTTGGGCAGAAAACTATTATTATGCCACTGAGAATGTTCAAGGAGATTCTAAGCTTAATTATTTTACACCAAAAGATCATCTTGATAATAAATCTAGAAGAAGAAACGACGGATGGTTCCACAAAGATGAATATGTTTTTGAAGAACAAGGCCTCTTCATTAAAGATCTTGTTGAAAATGGAGGAATAGTTGGAGTTGGTTCACACGGACAATTACAAGGTTTAGGTTATCATTGGGAATTATGGAGTATGCAAGCTGGTGGACTTGGGCTTCATGATGCTCTAAGAGTTGCAACAATAATTGGAGCTGAAGCAATTGGACTAGAAAATGATCTTGGAAGTATTGAAGAAGGCAAACTAGCAGACTTAGTTATATTGGGGAAAAACCCACTTGAAGATATAAGAAACACAAATACTGTAGAAATGGTAATGAAAGACGGAAAATTATATAATGCTGATAATCTAGATGAAATACATCCAAAAAAGATTAAAGCAGATTTTAATTGGCATCAAGCAAAACCTGTAAATATTCCTGGAGTTGAAAATTAAAAAAATATTAATTTATTTGTGTGGATGGCTATTAGTTTCTGTCATAAGTTTTGTTTTAATAGTACTTGTCTATTTTGAATACAAAGAGATTCCTATATACAATTTTAATCTAGCTTATAAGTTTTTAAAAGGGGAACAAAATTACACACAATTTGAAAATCTTTCTGAAAAATTAGGATATAACAAAGACGATAAATTATTAATTATTCATGCTGATGATCTTGGTTTATCCAATTCTGTTAACAATGCATCATTTAAGTCCCTTTTAGAAGGAAATACAAGCTCTGCAAGTGTTATGATGACATGTGATAAAATTAATGAGGTTGCAGAATTTTCAAAAAAAAATCCTGAAATAGATTTTGGTATTCATCTAACTGTTACAAGTGAATGGAAATTCCATAAATGGGATGGCGTTTTGGATTCAAAAGAAATTCCCTCATTAATAAATAAAAATGGCAACCTCTATGAAAATAAAAAAGGTTTTACTTTAAATGCTGATGTAAATGAACTTAAAAAAGAACTCCAAGCACAAATTGATTTAGCAAAATCATTGGGTATAAATTTAAGTCATATTGATAGTCATGAAGGAGCTTTATTTTATAAAAGTGAATTTTTTAAGGTTTATTTGGATTTAGCAAAAGATAATAAATTAGCTGTTTTTGTTCCTGATATTGTTACAGTACAGTTTGATAAAGACTTAGTCCCCCCCAGTAACTTAGTTGTTATTGATGATTTTTATATGGCTGAAAACGGAATGGACCTTAATAATTGGGAAGAGTTTTATATAGGAATTCTAAATAATCTTAAACCAGGACTTAATCAAATCATAGTACATTTAGGCTATGATAATCAGGAAATGAAAGATATTACCATTAATCATCCAAACTTTGGATCAAAGTGGAGAAATTATGATTATGATATAGTTTCTAATAAAAAATTTAAACAAGCTTTAGTGAATAATAATATTAAACTTGTTAATTGGAGAGAAATACAAAATGTTATGTATACAAATTAATTCTTTATTCTATAATAGACAATTATTGAAAGAAATAGGGAAAGAATTCCTACATACAAGTAAGGATAGTCTATAAAAGATAATTTAGAGTGCATGAAATATACTACACTAAAGCTTATTAAGCTTATGATTATTAATATTGAAAACAGTAACCATTTAATCCTCACAACATTTTTTTTGTTAAATTAATATAAAAAAGTAATAGCTAATGAAAAAATTAATTATCATAATTATTTGTTTTACTATAAACTTATCAAATGCTCAAAAAGATTATTTTCCAAGTAAAGAGAATCTTGAAGCAAGGAAATGGTTTGAAGAAGCAAAATTTGGACTTTTTATACATTGGGGAGTTTATAGTGTTTTAGGTGATGGAGAATGGGTAATGAATAATCAAAATATTTCAATAAAAGAATATGAAAGATTGCCTAGTTTTTTCAATCCAATTGCATTTAATGCTGATGAGTGGGTTAAAATGGCAAAAGAAGCTGGAATGAAATATATTACAATAACTAGTAGACACCACGATGGATTTTCAATGTTTGACTCTGCTGCCTCTAACTATAATATAGTTGATAAAACGCCTTATGGAAAAGATGTTTTAAAAATGCTTTCCGATGCATGCAGAAAAGAAGGGATAAAATTGTTTTTTTATTATTCTCAACTAGATTGGTATAGAGATGATTATTTTCCAAGGGGGAGAACAGGTAATGGAATTAGCGGAAGAGGTGAAGGAGACTGGAATGATTATATAGATTTTATGAAAGCTCAGCTTACAGAGCTACTTACAAACTATGGTGAAATTGGTGGAATATGGTTTGATGGCCAGTGGGATCAACATGAATGGGATGGAAAAAGATTTGGAAAATTAAAAGCAGATTTTAAACTTAAGGAAGTCTATGAATTAATTCATAAACTACAGCCTCAAGCCTTAATTGGAAGTAATCATCATTTAGCTCCAAATCCTGGTGAGGATTTTCAAATGTTTGAAAAAGATCTGCCTGGTAAAGGAACAAAAGATTTTGCCACTTCAGCTGATGATATTGGGAATTTACCTCTTGAAGTATGTGAAACAATAAATGGTTCATGGGGATTTAATTTAAAAGATCGAAAACATAAATCTGAAAAGGAACTTATACAATATTTAGTGAAAGCAGCAGGATATGGAAGTAATCTTCTTTTAAATGTTGGTCCAATGCCAAATGGTAAAATTCAAGAGGAACATATTGAATCTCTTAAAAAAATGGGCAAATGGGTAAAAGAAAACGGCATAACAATATATAATACTAAAAGAGGCCCAATAGCCCCAAGTGATGAAATAGCTTCAACTCAAAATGGTAATATCATATATATTCACTTATTAGATAATAAAAAATTGGAATATAACATTGAGGGATTTAATTCAAAATTTAAAAAAATTACTTATTTGAATTCGGGTAAAAAAGTATCTATTAAAAAGTCTAAGACTGGATTAAATTTATTTTTAGATAATAAAGAAATGGATTATATAGATACGATCCTTAAAATGGAATTATGATTCGTTGCTTAATTTTTATTTTCGTTTTATTTATCTCATGTTCTCCCCTAAAAAAGTATGAGGATAACGGGAAAAAATGGGAAAAAGAAATAAAAAAGCTCGAATTACTTGATCAAAAAGAAAATTATAGTGATAATGCTATATTGTTTATTGGAAGTTCAAGTATAAGACTTTGGAAATCAATAAAACAGGACTTATACCCATATGAGCCAATAAAAAGAGGGTACGGGGGGGCGCGTTATTCTGATTTAATTCATTTTACTGAAAGACTTGTATCTCCACATAAAGTAAAAGCAGTTGGTATTTTTGTTGCTAATGATATAACAGGTGGAATGAATGATTTATCTCCGAAAGAAGTACTTGATTTAGCTAAATTTATCGTTAAGAAAATTCAAAAAAGTCACAAAAATAAACCCATATTTTTTATAGAAACAACTCCAACTTCAAAAAGATGGAAAGTTTGGGATAAAATATCAAAAGCCAATGATTTGATTAAAGATTTTTCCTCCAATAATAGAAATATCTTTTATATAGATACTAGATCTTTTTATTTCACAACAAATGGGATGCCTAATGATGACTTTTTTATTAGAGACAAACTTCATCTAAATAGTAAAGGATACAAATTATGGGCGAAAATTATAAAAGAAAGCTTTGACAAAAATTTTAATTAGAAAGTAATTGTGGCTGGATTCCATGTTTCTTTATCTCCCTCTATTCCTTTACTAGAATTTACAACTTCAAGGCTTACAGGGACCACCTTAATAAGGATTGCATTTTTATCAATATCTTCATAATAAGGTGTCCATTCCTTTTTCCAATACTTTTTTTTAATATTCAAATCTTGAATTAATAAAGATGTCCCTTTTATAGTAACATAACCATTAGGATTTTGAAAGGTTAATGTTGCCCTTGCATTATTTTTGATTTCAGAAACTTTTCTGCTTTTTGGATTAGTAACTAAGTATACTATAAAATCATCGTTTGGTATAAATGGATCCATAATTCTAGAAGAGGGGCCACCATTATTGTCAATCGTGGTAAAAACACATGTTTTAGATTCATACATAATTAATTTGGCAGTTTCCTTTAAAAAGGAATCCGAATAATCCTGAGAATAATTAATTTGAAAAAAAATAATTGTAATAAAAAACAAAATTTTGCTCATATTTTAATTATAAAGATATTTGATGATTAATACTAAAAATATAAAAATAATTATAAGAAAACCTTTATAAAAACTTCCTTTTAGTAAAAGGTATGGTAATACTTGTCAACAGTGTAAAAAAAAAGATAAAAATCTACTTCTGTTTCTTCTCTATAATATTATTGTCATATAAAAAATTTTATATCTGTGACATTCATAAAAAATATTAAACACAAACAATTGATTATCAGCATATTATGATTAATAAAATAATTTTAATAACTTAAAATTGATAAATATATCTGATAAAATGATAATAGAAAATGGAATTTTTATGGTTTATTAAAAAAAAGTAATTAACAAATAAATTCTCCAGAGAAGAAAAAAAAATTCCAGATAAGAGATTTTTTTGTAGCTTAGAGCAAAATAACGTTTAACTTAATATTATAATAATGGGATACAAACACACAAACAGTAAAGGAAAAACTTATTTTCTACATTCTAAAGATGTACAATTAAAAGGTGGAAGAAATCAAACTATCTATTATTTCGCAAAAGACCAAAGAGCGGAAGCTTGTGATCTTCCTGGAGGAAAAACAGTAGTTGAAAGTCCAAAAACTGGACTTCCTTTTGTAAAAGGGAAATAATCTTAGGATTATCAACTAATCAAAAAAAACCCTCCAATTGGAGGGTTTTTTTATTCATTTTAAATTATTTTACTATTATCTTTTTTTGTTTTTAATTTAGCTAATAAATTTGTTCATTTGCATAAATATTTAAGATGAAAATTATTGAACTAAAAAACTCTGATATTTTAGGCGCTTCAGCAACTTCACTTTGTCTAGCGCATTGTATTCTTACTCCATTACTTTTTTTATCTCCAATATGGTGGTGGTCAAGTTTAAATATCTTATTTATTTCTATTTCTTTTATAGCAGTATATAATTCAGTTAAAAAAACTTCTAGAAAAATAATGAAACCTTTATTTTGGATAGGTTTTTCGTCTCTTACTCTTTCTATTATTAATGAAGAATTCCATTTTTTGCATGTCCCAGAATTGTTTAATTATTCTGCTGCTGCTTTTCTTGCTGGGCTACATATTTACAATCTTAAATATTGTCAATGTGAAGATGAAGAATGTTGTATTCAAAAAAATTAAACATTTAGGTTTTAATCTATCTCTTATTTTGTAGTTTTCTAAAATTAGTTTCATGAAATTAATTTTTAGATTCATAATTTAATAACTACATTCTTCTCCGCTATCCTTATTAGTTAATTTCCATTTGCGATTTCCAGCTTTTTCTGCTTTACAAGAATTAGAATAGACCAAATTATTACAAGCACATACTGGTTTATATTCTTCTGTACAAATAATTTCAGGATTAGGGGATACAAAACAATCGCCTAATATATCGTCATCTTTAGTGGCACAAGAATCAAGTAGAATAAATAGTAATATTAGAATTAGTTTTTTTACTAATCCAATAGCAAGTAAATGTTTGTATTTATTTTTAAAAAAATCTAATTTCATCTTTGTAAATTTATCATATATTTTCAAATACTATGCCATAAGTTCCATACTAAAAAGTTAATTATTTTAGTCTAATGAAAAAATTGTTTTTATTAACTTATTTATTACTCAGTTTAAATATATTATATGGTCAAACTGATTCAAAAAAGAACTATCTAGTTAATACTATTGCATTTTATAATGTTGAAAATTTATTTGACACAATAAATGATCCCAAGACATGGGATGACGATAGAACCCCAAAAGGCAAAGACAGGTGGACTAGTATAATTTACAACAAGAAAATAGAAAACATCGCTAAGGTAATAGCTGACATTGGTTCTGAGCTTACAAACTCAAGTCCATCAATAATTGGATTATGTGAAATTGAAAACAAAAGAGTCTTAATTGATCTTCTTAAAACCAAATCATTAATTAATGAAAATTATGGGATCGTTCATTTTGATTCTCCTGATGAAAGAGGGGTTGATGTTGCTATGCTTTTCAAAACAAATAGATTTAGGCCTACAAAAGCAAAAGCATTCCCGTTATTTTTAAAAAAATCTAATGGAGAAATTGATTATACAAGAGATCATTTGCTAGTTTCAGGATATTTAGATAATGAACTAATACATTTTATAGTTAATCACTGGCCAAGTAGATCTGGAGGTCAAATGAAAAGTGAGCCCAGTAGAATTTTAGCTGGAAAACTTAATAAGAAAATTATTGATTCTATTCTGATTTCTAACCCAAAAGCTAAAATAATAAGTATGGGAGATTTTAATGATAATCCTGGAGATATAAGCATAAAACCTATTTTAAATACAGTTTTCAAAAAAACTAAAATTAAAAATGGACAACTCTATAATCCTATGGAAGAATTATTCAAAAAAGGATATGGCTCATATAGATACAGAGGAAAATGGGATATGATTGATCAGTTTATGCTTTCTAAGAATTTAGTTGAAGATAAAAATGGATTATTTTTTTTAAAAGCTGCAGTATTTAGCAAAAAATACTTGATTAATCCAAGTGGAAAATATGAGGGCTATCCTTATAAAAGTTTTGCGGGTGGAAAATTTTTAAATGGGTATAGTGATCATTTCCCTATTTATCTTTATTTAGCAAAGTCTTTTTAAAATTAAAAATTAAGATGATACAAATATTTATAACAGGAGGAACTTTTGATAAAAGCTACAACTATAAGAATGGAGAATTGTTTTTTGAAAAAACTCACCTTCCTGAAATGTTAAAGAGAAGTAGATGTCGTTTAAAAGTTTCCGTAGAAACCCTTATGATGATCGATAGTTTAGAAATGAATTCTTCCCACATTAATAATATCATTTCTAAATGTCAAGAAAGTTCATCAAAAAAAATCGTAATAACACACGGAACCGATAGGATGGTCTCAACTGCTAAAGCTCTTGCAAAAGCTAAAATCAATGATAAAACAATCATCTTAACTGGAGCTATGATCCCTTATGAGTTTGGAAGCTCTTCAGACGGATTTTTTAATTTAGGTTGTGCACTATCATATGTTCAAACATTACAGTCTGGCGTTTATATAACAATGCAAGGACAATATTTCAATTGGGATGAGGTTACAAAAGATTCAAAAAAAGGATTCTTTGAAAAACTTTAAATTACACTTTCTATATAATTTATAATTTTTTCCTTTTCAACTGAAGATTTATCTATAATTTCTTTGGCCTTTTTTAAAATCCCTTTATCATTTGAAAGCTCTTTTAAATTAATCTTTACATTTAAAAAAGCCCCATATATTGCAGTATAAATACATAAACATGCAACTCCAGTATCAGATATTGAGTTCTTATTACC
>MDTC01218919.1_pt1 | contig 11135 bp, 12 predicted proteins | sample 811181 | NCBI WGS metagenome assembly MDTC01 (sample SAMN05326644, study PRJNA326480) | marine metagenome | isolation source: seawater | place: Pacific Ocean: North | collected 2011 | reverse complement strand
CTTACCGACAAGTAGACGATAAGCCTTATGGAGGAGGAGCAGGCATGGTATTAAAACCTGCTCCCATTTATAAGGCATATGAATCAATTAGAAAATCACCTAAAAGTAAAACTTTGTTGATGACCCCACAGGGTAAAGTTTTAAAGCAAAAGGACCTTGCGAAATGGTCGACTTTGGATCAATTAATAATTATTTGTGGACAATATGAAGGTTTTGATGAGAGGGTTAGATATCTAGCTGATGAGGAGATATCTTTGGGCGATTATGTTCTTTCTGGAGGCGAAATTCCTGCAATGTCTATAATTAATGGCTTGACTAGATTATTACCTGGCACTCTTGGGGATCCAGATTCCTTGAAAAATGAGAGTCATAATTCCCCTCTACTTGAATATCCTCAATATACCAGACCTCAAATGTTCAGGAATATGAAAGTTCCTGATGTACTTATAAATGGAAACCACAAAGAAATAAAACTTTGGAGAGAAAAACAAATGCTGGCAAGAACATTTAAAAAAAGAAAAGATCTGATAAAAGATAACTTCCCCCAGCAATTAGATTCATCTTGTTATGAAGGTGATGATTGGTTATGGGATATTTAATAAACGAAGATTCAAAGTTTTAAAATTTTTATTTAAGCAGCCATTTGTCTTTTTTTCTCTATAAGTAGTAAGATTATTATCAAAATAAATTAAGCTTTGTTTTTTAAAAATTCTTTTAAAAATTTATTTTCAAGTTTGCTAGAAATTCAAAGCAACTCAAAATTAATTTTAAATTTCTTTATTATATTTTTTCTTTTTGATATTTCTAAAGCTGAAACAAATAATTTTGTCTCCGAAAATAATGTTGAGGTTAGTATCGAATATTTAGAGTCAAAGAATGAATTAGCAGATTATATATTGGATACTGGTGATTCAATTAAATTAGAATTTGTTAATACACCTGAACTAAATGGAGTTTTTACAGTTAATGAGGAAGGAGAATTATTTTTACCAAGAATTGATAATACTTATGTAAGAGGATTAACACAATCCGACTTAAAGATTTTATTAGAACAAAGATTTTCTGAATTTCTCATTCAACCAGAAATAAAAATTAGAATTGTTATCTATAGACCTTTAACAGTTTTAATACAAGGAGAGGTTAAGAATCCAGGTAAATACAAATTCCCTGCATATAGGTCGGGCTCATTTATTACCCTTGATGATACTAAAAATGATGATACTAAAAATGATGATTTTGATTCGTTTTCAAAACAAGGAGATGACAATATTTTTAAAAACGAAGAAAAAAGAGAAAATACCCAAAAATCTTTAGACTTCATTATGGAAAGATCTAATGAAAATGTGACAACAATTTCTGAAGTTTTAAAAACTGCTGGAGGAATAACTTCTCTAAGCGATTTATCTAATATTAGGATTGTTAGAGATATACCTTTTGGAAAAGGTGGAGGCAAAAAAAGCGCCCTAATTAACTTTTATTCTTACATAAATGAGTCAGACCCAATAAATGATATTCGTATATTTGATGGCGATAGTTTGTATATACCTAAATTAAACAAAAAAGATCCTAATCAAATACCTAGGGCAATCTTAAGTGGTGTTTCACCAAAATTTATTTCAGTAAATCTTTTTGGACGAGTTGAAAATCCTGGGCTTCTTAAACTGCCTCTTGAATCAACTTTGTCTGACGCAATTGATATAAGTGGTCCAGTAAAACCTCTTTCAGGGAAAATCGTTCTTATCAGATATGAAAAAGATGGGACAGTTACGAAGAAAAATATTAATTATTCTTCAAGAGCCAGAAGAGGTTCAAAAAGAAATCCATTTCTCGAGGAAGATGATTTGATATCAGTTAAAAATAGTTTCTTTGGTAAAGCAACTGGAGTTATAAATCAAGTTACACAACCGATTATAGGAATTTACACTACCAAAGAAGTAATTGAAAGTTTTGATTAATGATACTAATAAATTTTGATGATCATTAAATAATTTTTTTTAAGTAACTTCCCCGACTGAAACTTCGTATAAATAAATATAGGTAATGAATCAGGTAGTTATCCCAATTGGTATAAATTATTGACTTTTTATGATATTTAAACTCATCTATATTTTTATTCTACCTAAATTTATCCCTAAAGTTATAGATTCATTTTTCAAAATTTAATATCCTTATAATTGCGACAATAAAAAATCTCTTATCTTTAAAAATAGTCCTAATTAAGCCATTATTAATTATTATTGTTCATAGAGAGAATAAATTTATGATTTTTAATTTAATTAAAGGCTTACAAAAGATAAAAATTTATATTTTTCCAATTAATTTTTATTTATCTTAGATAATGGTATTTATTAAAAGTCTATTAATCTCGATATGAAAGATAATTCTATTACAAAAGAATTTATTATAGAACTTATTTATTCAATTATTGATGTCCATAATCAATTGAATCCAGATGATTTAAAACTTGAAAAATCACTAGATACTGTTCTTTTAGGTCCTATGGGTAATTTAGATTCTCTAGGTTTCGTAAACTTCCTGTTAGAGGTCGAAATCATAATTAAGAAGAATGTTTTTCAAACGGTTTGTATAGTAAACGAGGAATTATTTTTAGATGAAAATGGTCCATACAGTAATGTTAGAAATTTATCGGAGTATATTTTTAAACAGATTCAATGAAAGTAAATTTAAATTTAATCTCAGATTTTAATCTTGAACTTCTAAAGCGTATAATTGAGTCAAGAAATTTAAGTGAAATCAATTCTGTACAAACTTCTTCTTATGGACAGCTTTATCAATCAATTTTTTCATTTAAAGAAGACATTAATGCAATAATTTTTATTTGGAGTCTTCCTGAAAGTCATATTAAATCATTTAAAAATGCATTAAATTTTGAAGATATAGATAAATCTAAATTAATAGAAGAAGTCGAAGAATATACAAATTTAATAATAAACCTCTCAAAGAAATGTAAGTTTATATTAATACCAATATGGCAAAGACTTCCACACTACAAAACCTATGGAGTAATTGATTGGAAGATTGAAAGTGGCATTTCAAAATTAATTCTTGAAATGAATTTATTACTTTCAAACAATTTTAAGGAAATTTCAAATATTTATTTAATTGACTCTTCTGAATGGCAATTAAATAATCTTGAATATATGAATCCAAAGATTTGGTATTTAGCTAAAACTCCTTTTACAAATAATATTTTTAGTAAAGTTTCAGAAACTATTATTTATTCAATTCGTTCATTAAGCGGCAATAACAAAAAACTCATAGTTTTAGATCTTGACAATACTTTATGGGGAGGATTAATTGGTGAGCTTTCTTATAAGGGAATCAATTTAGGAGGACATAACCATATAGGTGAAGCATTTCAAGATTTTCAAAAGTCATTATTGGCTTTGCATAATAGAGGGATTTTACTTGCGATAGCGAGTAAAAATGACGAAGGAATAGCCTTACAAGCTTTTGACAAAAATTCAGAGATGATTTTAAGAGAAGAACATTTTGTAGCAAAAGAAATAAATTGGGACGATAAGGCAACTAATATTGTAAAAATTGCAAATGATATAAATATTGGTTTAGATTCTATAGTCTTCATAGATGATAATCCAGTTGAGAGAGAGCAAATAAAAATAATGCTTCCAGAAGTTTATGTTCCTGATTGGGGTATTGATCCCTCTATGTTTTCAATAAAATTGAATAGTTTGAGGTGTTTTGATCAGGGATCATTAACTATTGATGACAAGATAAGAAATAAAACTTACTTAGAAAATAGGCTAAGAGAATCTTCCAAACAAAAAATAATTAATAAGGATGATTGGCTAAAAGAATTAAATACTATTATTGAAATAGGAACTTTAACTCAAGACAATCTTCAGAGAGTAAGCCAGTTATTTAATAAAACAAATCAATTTAATCTAACTACAAGAAGATTGTCCTCAGATGAAATTGAAAAATACTATTCAAATGATCAAAATAATCTAATAACAATTAATGTAAAAGATAAATTTGGTCAGCTTGGGTTGGTTGGACTAATTGGGTTGAGTATTAGTCAAGAAAACAAATTATTTGTAGTTGATTTGATTCTTAGTTGTAGAGCAATGGGAAGGGGCGTGGAAGAAACGATGTTATATTTGATTAGTAATAAAAGCAAAGATAATTTTGCAAAAGGCTTTACGATTTACTATAAAAAATCTGAAAAAAATAATCCTATATTGCACTTCTTAAAATCAACAAAATTAAAAAATGAAAATGATATTAAATTTTATTCAAATAATATTAATAATTTTCCAAAACCTGCATCAGTAGAAATAGTTTACAAAAATTAGTTTTTTATGGAATACGTAATAGATTTTCTTAAAGAAGTTGATTACTCGAAAGTAAGTAAGTTTATAAATAATGAATGGAAAAAAGGACACGTATTATCAAAGTCAAAATCTTTATTTGATTGGCAATATTTAAATGAAAACAAAATATATAATTTTATTATTGCGAAAAATAATAATGAAATATTTGGTGTTTTAGGCTTTATTCCATCCAATAGGTATGACAAAAGTTTAATTAATGAAAATATTATTTGGTTAGCCCTTTGGAAAATTTCTGAAAAGATTAAAACGAAGGGAGTTGGGCTAAGAATGCTTGCTTTTTTACAAAAAAATGTAGAACATCATGGAATTGCTGTTAATGGGATAGGTCAAAAGCTTCCACCTATGTATAAGGCTTTAGGATATCAATCAGATAATTTAAATCATTATTATTCAATAAATGAAAATTTAAAACCTAAATTAATTTCTGCTCCTGATAATTATAATCATCCAACACCAAATACAAATGGGATAGAATGGATATTACTTAATCAATATAGTATTGAAAATTTTGAAAAAAATTTTTCTTATAAAATAATTTCCAATTCTGGAATCAAAAAAACTCCTAATTATTTTTTGAATAGATATATTAAGCATCCTTATTATGATTATCAAGTTTTTTTGATACCTAATCCGCATCAAAATGAAGCTGCACTAATTGCGATAAGATTAGATGAAAGAGAAAATTCAAAGGTCATGAGGATAGTTGACTTTTATGGGGATATTGAAATATTAAATTATGCAGGTTATGGACTCAAAAAAATAATTAATAAATTATTTATTGAATATGTTGATTTTTGGTGTTATGGAATTCCTAATGAAATTATGAATAATTTTGGCTTTAAAATTGTTGATTCTAAACAAGATATTATTGTGCCAAATTATTTTGAACCATTTGTGAATAATAATAATGAAATCTTGTTTGCATATAAAAATATTAAAAGTTTTAAAAATGAATTCATAATTTGCAAGGGTGATGGAGATCAAGATAGGCCTAATGTTCTGAATAACATATGAAAATCATAAATAATAAATTTAAAAATTTATCTTCTCGTTTAACTCGTTTACTTAGGAATAAGAATTAAAAAAAAATTCATTAATCTAAGATATCGTTTAAATAATTGATCAATAATTAGTAATGAAGTATTTATAAACTAATCTAATCCAGTAGGTCTTCGCCATTTATTATCCCAAAAATGATTGGTGTCCCATCTTGGCAACTTAAAAATAAATTCTTTTTCTACTTTAGATTTAGCATGTCCAATTTCTGTAGAAAAACCAATATCTACATTTAAGTTGCTCATTATTTTTATTGTATTAAGATCGTATCCTCCATATGGATAGCACATGGCTATGGGCTCATTATCTGAAATAAGTTTGTTTTCTCTAAGTTCTTTAAAGCTTTCCTCGATTTCCTTTTTTTGTTCAAAATAATTTAAAGTATTTAACCATCTATGTGTTTTCCCATGACTTCCAAAAACCATGCCCATTTTTTTCATTTTTTCAAGATCATCACCATTAAGGTAAAGTTCTGAAGATATCTCTGATGGTTGTTTAGATATAAATTTTTTTAGCAAAATATCAATAATTATTTTTCTATTATTTGCTCCAATCAAATCTCTTTGAAGGATTCTTTTAAAAATAAGAGTATTCCTATCATCATAATTATCCTGAATATCAAAATTCTCTAAGTATGAATTTATATCAATCTCTTTGTTGTTAAGACTTAACTTATAATTAGAAGAAGAACAAAGTTCATATAAAATCTGCAAAAGTTTTTTTATATCAATTCCTTTTTTACCAATAAGCATATGTATAGCATTGACATCTAAAATGTCTCCACTCAATACATTTGAGGGTGGAAAAAAGTAAGCATTTATATTTTTCTCATATAAATAATTTGCACAATAAAGATGATCTTTGTATCCATCATCAAAAGTTAATAAATAGCATGTTTCGTGATCATTCTTTAAAAAATATTTAATCTTCTCAAGATCATTACAATTTACTATTGAAGAAGTTTTTTGAAAAAATTCTATTTGTGATTCAAATTCATTTTTTCTTCTACAAAAAGTATCATAATCATATTCTTCATTATTTCTAACGTAATGATACATCACAATATTTATCGACATATTTATATTAGATTAATTTTATTTTCCTATAATATAATAAAATTCAGATTTAAATAATTTATCCAAATTGGAAGTTAAGAGTAAGTCTCTATTTTCGATTTTGGTTTGATTAAGGAATATATTTATTTTTATTAAAAATTTAAATATTTTATGGTAATTTTTTCTAATTACTTTCTAGCGTAATTAAGAATATTTGGGAAACCAGATAAGTCAGATTATATACTTTAAAGTGCTTAAAAAATTGGTTTAAAAGTTAATAAAGGAAAAAATAATATGCAAAATAGTTTTAGGATTAGTTATTGATTTAAATCTTCTATTTTTGTGACCTGATGCCATCATTGATAATCTTTAAGTAAATTTGAATAAGTTATCTCTTTATCTAGACTAACTTTAACGATCTGATTGATTGTATTTAATTAGTTTCTCTCAAATTAAATATAAAAAGTTTTCACATCTTAGAAAAATGAAAAGGTTGCCAATTACCAGTTCGAGCTGGAATTAAATAAAAGGTAATTTTTTTGAAAAATAATTTTAATAAAGTTTCTATCATCAAAATATTTATAAACGCCTTACATTATTGTTAGTCTAATTATTTGGAAATTTATTGAATATTTTTTAAAGTTAGATAAGATTTGATTCTCTTAAAAAATAATAATTTAAAGATATTTTCTTCAGGTGTATATCAAGCAAATTTTTTATTATTGCAAAGTTTGAAAAATATATAATTGCACCTTTTTAATTTTTAATTTGTTTAAGTTATTTTCTTCAAGATTTATTATCAAATCCTTAACTAAGGATATTGGAGCAAAACTAATTTGGAATGAATTCTTTCATGAGAAGTTTAAAAAATTTTCTTTGTTTACAAATCTAAAAAAGTATGAATTTTTTGTCTCGAAAAACAAACTTATTCTTAGTCCAACATTTGTATCAATAAAATATTTTCAAGGATTTTTAAACTACCATAGGTTCGGGTACAATGAGTAAAGTGAAAGCTTATTTTGCGCCACTTAAACAATGCCTGGATATACATTTAGAAATACTATTTTGATAAAGCATTTTTTAGTAATGTTTTATGATAAATCTAAAGTAAGTAAATCCGTAGATATGAATTTGGAGTCAATATATAATGTCTAATGGATCTCCAAGGTTTCGTATCGGTAATGGATATGATATTCATAGACTAGTAGCAGGAAGGCAACTTATTATAGGTGGTGTTCTCTTAAAGCATCCTGATAATTTAGGTTTAGATGGTCATAGTGATGCTGACGTTTTAACTCATTCCATTATGGATGCATTATTAGGAGCTCTTTCCCTTGGAGATATTGGAAAATACTTTCCTCCATCAGAGGAAAGATGGAAAGATGCAAATAGTTTATCTCTTTTGTCAGTAGTTATTGAATTAATAAGAAAAGAAGGTTGGGAGATTAATAATTTAGATAGTGTTGTTGTTGCTGAAAAGCCTAAAATTAAACCTTTCATCGAACTAATGAAAAAAAATATTTCCAATACTTTAAAAATTGATGATTGTTTCATAGGAATCAAAGCTACCACTAATGAAAAATTGGGACCAGAAGGTAGAGAAGAAGGAATAAGTTGTCACTCTGTAGTACTGCTTGAGAAAAAAGAATGAAAATAAGATTGAGAATTGAAAAGAAAATAAAAAGCCTTACATTTTTATTAATTTGTTTATTTATATTTATTTTTCAAAGTAATTTTCAAATTCTTTATGCTCTCCCTATGGAAAACTATCAAGATGTAATTGTTACAGAGGAATTAAGACTTAAAGTTCCCACTCAATATAAAGAAATATGGCTAAAGACTGAAAAAAAAATTTGGGAGCCCTGGTTATCTTCTCAACCTGGGTTTTTGGGAAGACAATTATTTTGGGATCAAGAAAAACAAGAAGCTTTAATATTGGTAAATTGGAAAAGTAAAAAACTTTGGAAAAGTATACCAATTTCAGAAGTAGATGTGGTGCAAGAAAAATTTGAAGATAATGTTAAAACAGCTTTAAATGTTAGTAAAAATCCTTTTGAATTAATTTATGAGGGAGAGTTGGATAAAGTAGGATGAATTTAGATATTAGGTTTGATTTCCAAAGAAGAGAGAGGCTTGGAATCATCGAAGCAATTTGGGGTCAAGATAAGAGTATCGATCAGTTGAAGAGATTAACTGAAAATGTATTAAGTAAAAATGAGGTCGTTTTTATTACAAGGATTAATAGTGCAAAAGCTAATGAGCTTTTAAATTTGTATGAAAATGATGCACGATTCTATGAAGAAGCAAAATGCCTAATAATTGGAGAAAATTTGAATAAATTAAATACAAATAAAAAAGTTGCCATAATTTCAGGAGGGTCAAGTGATCTTGCTGTAACTCGTGAGGCTCAATTAGCTCTTGAAATTTATGGAGTAAATTGTCAATCTTTTATAGATGTAGGCGTAGCTGGACTACACCGTTTAATTAGTCTGTTAGAAGAAATTAATAAATATGATGTATTAATAGTTTGTGCTGGAATGGAAGGCGCTTTGGCAACTGTTGTGGGAGGATTATTGGCGCAACCTATAATTGCAGTACCTATCTCAGTTGGCTACGGAGTAAGCAAAAATGGCGAAACTGCTTTAAATAGCATGCTGTCAAGTTGTTCTCCAGGTATTGCAGTGATGAACATAGATAATGGTTATGGGGCAGCAATGGCAGCTCTAAGAATTATTAAAAGGATTTCTTAAATACTCATTTTTTTTCAATTTCTAGTAGATTCTCTATCCATAAATTCAGTTGTTTTGAGAGCATTCCTTCTTCGCGCATCTTTATTGCCTTAATCACTACCTCAGTATTTACCCACTCTGGAAATCTTTTAGTCATTTATTTTTATATTCAGTAACTTTAATTTGGTACATTTTTTTATAAAAACAAGATCTTATTAATAAATTTAATCTTTAATGTTTGATTTTGTACCTAATCTAGAAAGCTCTGAAGAGGTATGTTCACTCTCTACATTTTTTAATCTTTCAATTAACTCAGAAAGATCTTTGTGTGCCAACTCTCCGTTTTGCTCCCACTTTAGAGACCTTGAATTACTATCATTTTTTTCTTTCATTTGTCTTTTTTTGGTATTAAGAATATAAAACGAAAAAAGGAATATTTTGGTTATTGTTTCAAGCTTAAACTTAAAAAATTATGAAGATTTTTAATATAAAACAATTTTATCTTCTAACCGCCACCAACTATTGAAACGATTTCTAAATTATCTCCGTCTTTAAGTTTTACTTTTCCCCATTTCATTGAATTAATAATTAAATTATTTAACTCGACAACAATTGTGTTAGGTTTATATCCCATTAAATTTAGAGCTTTAGATAATAGGGCATTTTCTTGATCAAGTTCTATTTTTTTTTCTTCTCCATTAACTTTAATTTTCATGAGACAATTCTTTTAGAATCATAATAGCGTCTTTTTTAGGGTCTTCAGAATTCATTAATTCCGAAACTAAGGCAACTTTTTTAAAACCATTTCTTTTTAAATATGAAATATTATTTGTCTTAATTCCTCCGATAGCAAACCAAGGAATATTTAAATCTTTTGTTAATGTTTTGATTTTTTCAATACCTATAGGTTTTTTGTTCCTTTTCGTTGCAGTTTCAAACACTGGCCCTATTCCTATGTAATCACAACCGTCTTCTAGAGCACTAGAAATATCAATCTCATTATTTGCGCTTATACCAATTATTTTTGAATAACCTAATAATTTCCTGGCAGTTTTTAAGTCTAAATCATCTTGACCAAGATGAATTCCATCAGCATTTGATGCCAGAGCTATATCAACCCTATCGTTAATTATCAACAACGAATTATATCTTTTACACAGATTTTTAATCTGAACTGCTTCTTGAAGATGATCTTTATCAGTTCCCGTTTTGAATCTATGTTGAATAATTTTTACTCCTGCTATTAATATTTCCTCAATTATTTCTAATAAGTTTTCCTTTTGATCTGTGATGACATACAAATCATTTTCTTTTAATGTTTTCTTAGACTTCTTAAACTTGCTTAAACTCAATAGATCGATCTCTAAAGTATAGATTTCATACCTAATTTCTGAAGCGATTTTTGAAAGCTTATTATTATGTGGTCTTGAAAATTCTTCTATTACTCTTAATGCTTCTTGAACTCTGCATGCATTAGAATTGATTATTTGTTCAGGAGTTGTTCTGTTGATTTGTTCTTTATGAGTCAGACCTTTGCATTGGTCCTCAATGTGATTTCTGGATTGTTTATAAATATCTAAGTGATTCTTTCCTAAAATTTGTCTAAAATTTTTTATTTTTTCAACATATTTTTCTTTGCCTAATCCAAATCTAGCCCAATCCTCTAGTACTCTCAATCCTTCTCTGGCTCGGTCTAGATTAGCGTCAATAATTTGATAAATTCTTAAATCTTCAATGTTAGGAGTATTGGAGTCCAGCATTTGTAAATTATTTGGTGTTAGTTTTAAAAATTTTTAGGGCATTATCTCTATCTTTTTTAATTTGATTAGAAAGGTGTTCTATATTCTTGAACTGGATTTGAGATCTAAGCTTTTCAACTGGTTCTACAGAAAGATTTAAACCATAAAGATTGATATCTT
>MDTC01094446.1_pt1 | contig 11135 bp, 10 predicted proteins | sample 811181 | NCBI WGS metagenome assembly MDTC01 (sample SAMN05326644, study PRJNA326480) | marine metagenome | isolation source: seawater | place: Pacific Ocean: North | collected 2011 | reverse complement strand
GGGAGAATTTGTAAAGGATATCAAAAATGAACACTATGAAAAACTTATTAATTTCATAATAGAAATACAAAACTTAAAGAAAAAAACGCTTGTAAGAACAATTAATAATGCATCAGAGGCATGCTTTAGTTTGGCTGATCATTATAAATCGATTAACTATAGGACAAATGTTTTAAATACTAAAATAGAATCACAAAATAGTTTGAACAAAAACAATAGAGAGACTTTAGCGTTATTAGTTAAGAAAATAAATTCAATAACCGAATTAATATATAAGAATCAATTATCTGATTTATCCGGTTCAGAATTTAAAAATAATATTAAAACAAATCAAAAAATTCTTTCACAATCGGATATTGGATTTCATAATATTTTTGAAAATATAAATCATGATCTTTTATTTTTTGATTTTGAATATTCAGGATGGGATGATCCTGGGAAGTTGTTAAGTGATTTAATTTTACACCCAGATTATAATCTACCATTAACATCTTATAATTTATTAGATAAATATATGTATAACTGTTTGCTTAAAAATAAATATCAACTAAAACGTTTAAAAATTTTATTAGATATTTACCGATTAAAGTGGGTTGTAATAATTTTGAATCCTATTTTTCAATATTCAAATGATGAATCTATTAATGAGATAGCCGAGCTTAAATTAGAAAAAGCAAAAATTTTTCTGGACAATAGCTTATTAACAATAGAACATGCAAAAGAACTCCTGAGAATATAAATCAGCTTGCTAATTTAAGATTGATATCATTTGATCATTAAATTTATTATTGACTATATTTTATTTCCTTTTGCAAGATATACTACTTGTTTTTGCATCAATAAAAGTCAAATAATGATTTTTAAAACATTATTTCATTACCCTAAATAAATCGACATTATAATTTTGTTTTTTCACTAAAGCTTCACAATAAATAAGTATTTATCTTTGTTTGAAATCTTTTATCTGAAAAAGAATTTTAATTCATTCTTTCCAAACAAAACTTTAAAAATGAGAACGTATAGTGTATGATAAGTAAAATTTTTTAAGAAATTGAATAAAGATCTTGCTATAGAACTTGGACCATATTTGAATTTGTTTAGTCGTCTAGTAAATAATGATACTCCTAGATCAATAGCTTTAGCTAAAAGAACTTATCAACGATCTACAATTGACAAAGAAAAAATTTTATTAGTTACAAAAGATGCAGATACTTCTTCAAAAATTGGTATATTACTTGATAATTTTGAGGACTTAAAAAAGAACACTGGTTTTAAGTCTAAATTGTTTATTGAAAATATGAATACCTTAATAAAATTATTAGATTAAAATGATTAAATTTAGTCCTATTACGCAAAAACTAATCGAACTTTCTGAGCTTAAGGGAATGAATTTTCTCGAAAGAACAGCGGAAGATGTTTCTGAAATAATAAATAAACAAATTGATTTTTTGGAGACTACAAAATTTAATAAAGAATTTGAAGATCCTCGTAAATTAATTCACCTTGATACAAATAAACTTGCTTTGCATCCAGAAAGGCTTAAAGCTTTTTTAGATGGAGAACACGTAGCACCCATCACAATAGATATGGCATTAACTCAAAAATGTAGTTATGCGTGTACCTTCTGCTATGCAGGACTTCAACAAAATCCATCCGCCCCATCTGATTGGCCTGTTTACAAGAAATTTTTAGATGATTGCAAAAAAATTGGTCATAAAGAAAATGAGGGTGTAAAAGCAATATCTTTAGTATCAGATGGTGAAAGTACTGAATCTCCTTACTACCTGGATTTTATAAAGTATGCAAGTGATTTAGGTATTGATATTGCATCAGGTACAAATGGTATGAAATTGGAAAAGTTCGATTTGGAGATACTTGTTAAATCTCTAACATATTTAAGAATAAACTTTAATGCAGCACATCCAGAAGCTTACCAGCAAGTGATGGGTTGTTCAGAGAAGGCATTTCATAAAGTAGTCAACATTACTAAAGATTTGTTAAGACTTAAGTCAGAAACAAAATCAAATGTAACTATTGGATATCAGATGGTATTAATGCCTGAATATGCAGACCAGGTTTTACCATTAGCTTCAATGTCTAGAGATCTAGGATTGGATTATTTGGTTATCAAACATTGTAGTGATGATGAAAATGGGAGTTTAGGTGTTGACTATAGTTGGTATACAACCCAAGAAGCTGATAATCTTTTAAAAATAGCAGAACAATTTTCCACTTCTAATTACTCTTCTCAAGCTAAATGGTCAAAAATAAAAACTGGTAGGGACAGGATATACAAAAAATGCTATGGAACTCCTCTTCTTCTTCAAATGTCTGGGACTGGAATTGTAGCCCCTTGTGGTTCTTTCTTTCATAAGATCTATGGAGATAAGCATATAGGGGATATTAAGGAAGAATCTTTCTATGATATATGGAAATCTAAAAAGTATCAGGAGGTTATGAATTTTTTAAGAAGTGATAGGTTCGATGCCAAATCAATGTGTGCTTCACTATGCTTGCAAGATAAAATCAATGAAGAACTTTATAAAATAATCGAACTTAATCAACCACTACCAGAAGTCAAGAATAAAGATAATATGCCTCACGTAAACTTTATTTAAAGATTGAAAATAAATTATTAAATGCTTATCCTGATTTAATTAAATGAGTTTTCAGAACTTTTATGAGACCGGATTTCAGGTTATCAGCTCAGATAATCTTAATATAATGCTACAGATAAGGTCAGATATTTGTAAATGCATTAGAAAACTTATCGATGAGGATGAAAAAAATGATGAATGTTTAATAAATAATTTGCATGAGTTTCAAAGTTTCAAGAATTTATCTGATTCAGAATTCAATGAAAAAAGAAAGTTATTAATAGGTATGGTAAATAAGAATTTTAATATTACAGATAGTATTTATAAGGCATTCAGAAATTCAATAAGAGAATTGCTCGGAGCAGATATCTTAGGCCAAAGATTAGCTAACATTACAATCCAAAAACCATTAGACAATTATCCGACTTTTGCCCATAGAGATTCTCCTCCAAATTCACATTATGAATTGGTAATATGGGCACCAATGACAAATGCATATAAAACGAAGTCCATGAGTGTGGTGCCAAAGGAAGAAAGTAAATTATTGGCAAATTCAATATCATATTCAAATTCTATGATTGAATTTACAAAGAACGCGTCTGAAATTTGTCACACCCCTAAAGTGGATTTTGGACAAGCTCTTCTATTTCATCCCTCTCTTTATCATCTCTCCCATACTAATCAGGAAAATGAAACAAGATTCTCATTAAATATTAGATTCAAAAATTTATTTTCTCCCTTTGGATTAAAGGATCCTGGATTATTTTTCTCTCCGATTGAAATATCAAATGTCACAAAATTAGCTTATGAATTCGAGATGATAGGCGTTAAAGATGACTAAACAATTTTTATCTTGGTTGGATATTGGGATATCTGCCCCACAACCAGAACAGCATCTAATAATAAAAAATTTCGCAAACAAGCATAATGGTAATATTACTTTTTCAGATTCAGAGGATATAGTTAATAGATTTAATCAGAATTTTCTGCTTAGTAGATTGATAGAATTACCTGACATAGATGGAGTTGTATTATTCACCATAAAACAATTTTATTTAGATAAGAAGTTTAATTTTAAGTTGTTAAATAAAATAATTAATAATAAGTTCGAAGTATTGTTTGCGAGGGAACAATTTTGCTTCACGCCAGAAAATATCCAGAAAATGCAAAATGAATTGATATTCTTAAATTACCTTTCAAAAGTGGAGTAGAAAAATTGAGATTTCTTAAATTAATTAATAAGTTTTTTTACTTAAATTTCCCTAAACAATATGGTAAATACCAGTACTTCAAAAATCTAACTTTATTACCACTAAAAATCATGTTAGTTAAGTTAAATATTGATTCATCATTTAGTAGCAAGGATCAAGATTATTGGGTTATAAATGAAATATTTAAGAAAAAAAAGAATGGATATTTTGTTGATCTTGCAGCAACATCTGGAATCCTAGAAAGTAATACTTATCTGCTTGAAAAGCGATATGGATGGAAAGGAATATGTATTGAACCAAACCCAAAATTTTTTAAGAAATTAATTAAAAATCGTAATTGTTTTAAGGCGAATAATGTTGTTACCTCCTCAGATAATCAAATGATTGAATTTGTTTATAATGGATTTGTTGGGGGAATAATAGGAGAAAATTTTGATAATAAACCTAGTAAAAGAGCGAAGATTATTAATTCCTTGAGAAAAAATAATTGTGTAGAAAAATTATCTTCTCTCTCTTTAGAAACAATTCTAGAGAAGTATTCAGCCCCAAAGGTTATTGATTATTTATCTCTAGATGTTGAAGGTTCTGAATTTGATGTTTTAAAAGATTTTCCATTTGAAAAATACAAATTTTTGTCGATTACAATTGAAAGACCGCCGGAAAAATTAAATAAGTTACTTTTTGAGAATGATTATATATTTGTTAAAAATCACAAGGTAGATACCTTCTATGTCCATAAAGATATTAGAGATAAATTAGATGCATCCATCTTTTTAGAGTTTGAACAACTTGGACCAAAAAAGTGGTAACAAAAACAACCCATTTAGTTATAGTATTTATTGCAAAATAATATCCGGATTATGAATTTATTTCTAAAAAGCAATATTAAACAAATTAGGAAAGGCGGAATCAATCTTTTTATAAAGAAACTTGTAAGATTATTTCTTTTGGTAAGGTTATTACCTATATACGTTATCGCTTTATTTTTTGTTTTAATAATAAGGATAATAAAACCTTTTTTATTAATAAGATTTCGGGGAATATATAGTGCAAGGATAGGACATTTTGCCGGTGAAACAGAACAATATTTATGTGAACGAGATTCAAATATAAATACTCCAAATAGAAGATATCTAGATATTTTTTATTTAGCACATAAACCTATCTGTAATAAGTATTTAGGTAAAATGTGGGGAAGAATTATAAATATTTGGCCTGCATTTTTTGTTAAGCCAATTCATAATCTCAACAAATTAATTCCTGGATTTCAGGCTCATGAAATAGGAAATAATACAAGTTGGGATAGAGATGTCCACAATTTGCTTGATAAATTGCCTTCTCACTTAACATTCACAGATGAAGAAAAGTCTAAAGGCAAGGCATTCCTAAAATCCATAGGTATAAAAAAGGGAGAAAAATTTGTGTGTTTGCATGTTAGAGATGATTCATATCTTAAGAAGAGTTTAAAGAATATCGATTTTAGTTACCACGATTATAGAAATAGTGATATTGACAATTATGTTCTTGCTGCAGAAGCTTTAGCTGATTTAGGATACTATGTTTTAAGGATGGGAGTACATGTAAATAAAAAAATCCCGACAGAAAATCCAAAAATTATTGACTATGCCTCTAGTAAATTAAGAACAGATTTTTTAGATATTTACTTAGCAGGTCACTGTTCTTTTTGTATCTCTACAGGTTCTGGTTTTGATAACATCATAACGATACTTAGAACACCTATTGTTTTTGTGAATATGCTCCCAGTGGGTTATAGCATTTTGTTTAGTAAAAGTTATCTTCTAATACCAAAGCATCACTACTCTCTTAAACTTAAAAGAAGGTTAACAATGTCTGAAATTTTTTCTTTCGGAGTTGGGTTTTGCAAAAAATCTGAATGTTTTGATGAAAAAAATATTGATGTTATAGAAAATACCCCTGAAGAAATTAAGGAGGCTGCCTTAGAAATGGTTATGAGGATTGAGGGGTCTTGGGACATGAATTCTCAAGATATTTTGAATCAAGAGAAATTTAAAGAAATTTTCCCAAATAATGCAATTGATCCAATCTCAAAACAAAAACTTCATGGAAAAATCGAATCTAATATTAGTAGTTATTTTCTAAGAGAAAATCCTGAATGGTTGAATTGATAATTATAAATTTAATTTTATCTTTCACCTTCAATTTTTTGACGAGACATAAATATATATTTTTTTTAATTTCTTAAAAGAGGGTAATTTTGAAATTAAAAATATGAAATATGCTATTATTTTAAAAATGAAAAAATAAAGTGTCTGATAAGTTTGCTATCGATAGTCATAAAGCTGCTTTTCACCCATACCACGTATCCGTAATAGAGAAATATAATTCTGTAAATTGCAAAGAAAGTGATGTCGAGGCATTCAAAAACTTGCTCCCTGTATATGTTGAAATTTCTCCATTTGGAGCTTGTAATCATAGATGTTCTTTCTGTGCAGTTGATTATATAGGTTACAAAACAATAAGACTTAATACCGACTTGCTAAAAAAATCATTGTATTCCATGGGGTATGGGGGAGTGAAAAGTGTGATGTTTGCTGGTGAGGGAGAACCGCTATTACATCCTGATATTTCTGAAATAGTAAACTATGCAAAAAAATGTGATATTGATACATCATTCACGACTAATGGAGTAAGGCTTACTAAAGATTTCTTAGATGAATGTGGCCAAAATATAAGTTGGGTAAAAGTTAGTTTCAATGCTGGTGATAGTCCTACTTATGCAGCTGTCCACAATACAAAGGAGAGAGATTTTGATATTGTTGTGAATAATATGATTTCTGCTGTTGAATGGAAAAAGAAAAATGATGCATCAGTTGTTTTTGGGTTTCAGGCCTTACTACTGCCGGAGAATGCTTCAACTATGGAAGATCTTGTTAAATTAGCAAAATCAATTGGCTTAGATTATGTAGTAATAAAACCTTATTCACAGCATAAATTTTCAGATACTCATATTTACGAAAATATAGACTACAAGGAATACTTGCATCTAGGGGATGAATTAAAAAAATATAACGATGAGAATTTTTCAGTAGTTTTTCGAGCTAACACAATTAATAGTTGGATAGATCAAAATAAAGATAGATATTGCAAATGTTTATCTACACCTTCCATGTGGGGGTACATCATGGCAGACGGTAGTGTTTATACATGTAGTGCTTACTTGTTGGATGAAAGATTCAGATTAGGAAGTATAAATAACGATACTTTCAAAAATATTTGGTGCTCTAATAAAAAATTAGAGCATGCAAAATTCATAAGAAATCAATTAGACATTAATGAATGTAGAGTTAATTGTAGGATGAATCAGGTTAATACTTATTTAGATAAAGTTGTTAACAAGAAACAAGAACATATAAACTTTATTTAGAAATTAAACTTAATTTAATAAAGGAAAAGAATGAAAGAAAATGTTGTAGTTACTGGAGGTGCGGGATTTATAGGGAGTCATTTAGTAGATTTACTTTTACAAAAAGATTGTAGGGTTTATGTTGTAGATAATTTGTCCACTGGCAGAATTGATAATATCAATCATTTCAAAGACAAAATTAATTTCTATAATTGTGATTTATCTGAAGATTGTAATGCTATATCCGAGATAATTAGTGATGCTGACTATGTCTATCATCTAGCAAGTCTCGCTGACATTGTACCTAGTATTAAACATCCCGAAATCTACTTTAAAGCCAATGTTCAGGGTACTCTGAATTTATTAAAGTTATGTAATCCTAAAAAACTTAAAAAGCTAGTATACGCAGCGTCATCTTCTTGTTATGGAATTGCTAAGGAATTTCCAACTCCAGAAAGTGCTGATGTGATTCCAGAATATCCTTATGCCTTAACTAAAAATATAGGAGAGCAACTCGTAATGCATTGGGCTCGATTATATAAATTAAAATCTGTATCAACACGATTTTTTAATGTATTTGGTACTAGATCAAGAACTTCAGGCACTTATGGAGCAGTTTTTGGAGTATTTTTAGCTCAAAAAATAGCAGGAAGACCTCTAACTATCGTTGGTGATGGGAATCAAAAAAGAGACTTTACTTATGTAACAGATGTCTGTCAAGGTATGTATCTCGCTGCAAAAAGTACATATGAGAAAAGCATTTTTAATATAGGTTCGGGTAATCCTCAATCAGTAAATTACCTTGCGGAGCTTATTGGGGGAGATAAAGTTTTTATTCCAAAGAGACCTGGGGAACCTGATATTACTCATGCTGATATCTCTAAGGCTAAATTGGAACTTGGTTATAGTCCAAAAGTAACTTTTGAAGAAGGAGTAAAAAAAGTTCTTGATGAAATATCTTACTGGAAAGAAGCTCCGGTTTGGACCCCTGAACAAATTGAAAATGAAACTAAAGAATGGTTCGAGTTTTTGAATTGAGAAATTATTAATCTTATTTAATTTAAATCTCTAGTAATTGCCTTACTTTCTCTTTGAGCGATTCTCTTTCAACAGGATAATTTCCAATGGTATTTACTGCGATTGCTGCTCTGCAAGCACCAATTGCAGCAGCGGCCATCATAGACTCATTACTTGTAAGAGCGACTGCCATTACAGATAAAAGGGAATCTCCTGCACCGGATACATCTATTGGGTTACTTGAAAGTGCGGGAAAAGATTGTGTATTCATGTTTTTTGATGAATTATCATATGCTATGAACCCATTTGCCCCAAGAGTCATTAGGATTCTCCTACTTTTAGTTTTTTTGAAAAGTTTTTGAGTCAAAGCCTCTAATCCTGATTCTTTATCTTGTATAGCAATTCTTGCTTCTCTCTCATTAGGACATAAAAGATCATATTCAAGAAATTTTGTTACATTCCCAACTTGACTACTACATTGCAAGTCTCCAAATAACATTAAATTAAATTTTTTGGCTAACTCAAAAATCTTTTCTAATATTTTAGATGTTATTACGCCATAGACAAAGTCAGAAACTATTATCCCATCGGATTTAGGGGCTAATGCTTCAAGCTTATTAATTATTTTTTTCTCGATTGTTTTTTCTAACATCTCATCATTTAACTTACTTACCCTGAAAAGTTTCTGATTTTCTACCATATATCTTTTCTTAAATGTTGTTGATCTCGAATCATCAATTATTAAATGATGTTGAACTTCATATTTCTCTAAGCTCTGAATAAGAGATTTAGAATTGTCATCATTACCAGCAACAGAAATAAAATGGCAACTTGCACCAAGAGCACTTACATTTGCGGCAACTAGAGCAGCTCCACCAATAAAATTTTCGTGTTCTAATTCTTTTACAACGACTACTGGAGCTTCGGCGCTCATTCCCAACGCCTCACAAGCTGCATATTGGTCAAGAATAGAATCGCCAATAACAATTAGATTACTTTCATTAAATTTATCAACTGCTTTAAGTAAATCATTTAAGTATAAACCTTGTTTTTTGCATGCATTTCTGAATTGAACTAACTGTTTATTTTGAAGTTTTTCTGGTGAATTTTTTAACAAATCTACTGTTGCATAATTAATTGGCCCAGCGTGAAATTCAACCTTTCCTCTATATTCTTTAATACTTTCAATGGCATTAATAATTGATTCGTTGTTTGTATTTTCAAATTCTTTTCCTAAAACTAATATTGATGGTCTGATTCTTTTGATTGCTTCTGTCAATTCAACGTTATCTAATAAAACTATTCTTGTTACCATTTCTATAGTAGACAATCCTTCTGCTCTTTCTCTTTGAGAAAAATGATAATTCATAGATTTATCATTATCCCCAATTAAAGCAACAATTAGATTTTTTGCTTTTTTGGCAGCATTCCTTAAGTAACGAATATGTCCGGGATGAATTGTTGAAAAATGACCATAAACAAGAGCACTGTCATTTATCTTTTCAACTTCGTTAATAGAGATGCACTTTTCAATCAATATTCTTGAAGATTTTTTGAACTGGAAATGGCTCTAGCAGATTTCAATGATTCAGGAGTGCCGATATCGATGAAGAAATCGGTTGTGTGCCATGTCTGTATCCTACCAGTTAAGTAAGGTAAAACATCATTACTAAAATCAAAAAGGTTTCTTTTTTGTATTTTCAACCAACTAACTAGGTTTTTATCAAAGATATAGATAGCTCCATTCGCAAGGTTGCTAGGAGGAGAAGAAACCTTTTCATGGAATGTTTGAACAACTCCTTTAGAATCAATTTCAACAATGCCACAGTTCTCTGGAAAATCAGTTCTGAAAGTTAGCATAGTAAGGATTGAATTGTTAGATTTCATCCTATGTTTGTTGATTAAGCCTCTCAAATTAGAAGTTGTGTAGTTATCTGAGTGTATTAATAGAGTATCCCCCTCGATGAAATCTATATTTTTCATGAGAGTCCCTGCGGTTCCAAGAAGATTTTTTTCGAAAGTAGTTGATAATTTCATATCTTTAGATTGGTATTTAATAACAAACTCTTCTACTTGTTCTGATAGATAATGCGTATTTATTAGTACTTCGGAACATCCTAAACGACTTAACTTTTCAAGCCATATTTCTAGTATAGGCTTCCCATTTATTTTGATTAAGCATTTTGGCGTTTTTAGTGTTTCTGGCCTAAGCCTCGTTCCAAAGCCTGCAGATAAGAGAATTGCTTTTAAATTTTTTCTCATAATTAAAAATATCTTTTACGGATAATTAAAAAATTCTTTATTGAAGTTAGTTAAATTTTTTAATAAAAGCAATTTAGCTTTTTTATTTGATGCATTATAGTTTCCATTTTGATCTATTTCAGGTTCAATTATCTTTCTCTCAGATTTTCCATGACCTGTTTCAACATGAACAAGTTTTCCAATTCCAGCATTAATACCTGCATCAAGATCGGATTTTCTATCTCCTATTAAAATGGAGGAATTTAGATTTATTGAAAAGTCTATAGCTGCTTGCTTTAACATTCCTGGATTAGGCTTTCTCCATGATCCCTCAAAAGAGTCTGTATAACTATTAGCGTAAATTGCATTTATAGGATTGGGTATACCAAGAAGGTCAATAAGTCTTCTGGAAACTTTTCTATAATCTTCCCAAGTTAGAAGATTTTTAGTTATTCCAGATTGGTTCGTTACTATTATTATTAAATAATTTCTTTTATGTAGATCCCTTATTAGATCCTTAACACCTGGACATAATTGAACGTCTTCTGGATTCTTGATGTAGTGGCAGTCTTCAATAATTACGCCATCTCTATCAAAGAAGATACAGGGGCAAACTTTATTTGTTTTATATTTTTTATAATTAAAAAAACAATAGTCTCTAAATTTCATATCTTTTAAAGTATT
>MDTC01044805.1_pt1 | contig 11135 bp, 12 predicted proteins | sample 811181 | NCBI WGS metagenome assembly MDTC01 (sample SAMN05326644, study PRJNA326480) | marine metagenome | isolation source: seawater | place: Pacific Ocean: North | collected 2011 | reverse complement strand
TCAATATCTAAAGATAAGTTGATACCAGCGTAAAGAGCCATCTCTTTTGCACCTCTGTATTTGTCTAAAGACTTAACAGCAGCATCAAAATCAGCCATTGTAATTGCTGAAGAACCAAGATCCATAGATTGACCTTTACTTTCAATAAAAGATAAAAGACCTTCTGTAGTATGTACAGTATTAATATTACTTGATGAACCATCTTCGTTACCATCAGCATTAGATAAAGTACCATCACCATCTTCTCCAATAATCATTGCTAATTCAGCATAATCTTGAAAACGTTGGTAAGTATCAGCCTCACCTTGTAAGTACCATAAGTATCCAGAACCATGCTCAGGAGAGTTAACTTTTACGTAAACTGCGTTAGTTGCCTCAGAACCTGAAACAATAAACGATTCCTTGATAATTTGAGTCTTATTTTGGTATTGGTGAACACGAGGTGTAAGACCACCTGGTTGATCAGTTTTCTCTGCGTAAGCATTACCTACAATACAAAAGTTAGTATCTGCACCTGAAGTACCTAAAGTACCATTAGAGACAGTTTTAACTGTAAAGTCATTGTTAGGGTTAGCTGTATCTGCTGCAGTTACGTAGTACAAAACACCTGAACCACCCATAATAATATCACCATCACGAAGAGATGTGTTACCAGAACCATCACCAGCGTCATCAGCAGTATTATCTAATGTGAAGTCACCTGAACTACCCATTGCTGCTACAAAATGATTATGAAGATGTGTTTCTTCATAGTGCTCGAAAGTACGAGCTGTTGTTTCTTTTTTAGAACCTAAAAGTTCCATTAATCCAGTGATTCCTTGATCACCGTATCGTTTGATTAGTTGCTCATCAACATCACGCTTATGTAAAGGTACATTTGCTGCAGTACCTACAGAAGAAGCCAATAAACTAGCAGTTCCTACATAGTTTGATGTTGTTGCAACTGCTACGTTTGACGGCACTGCCGATAAACCTGAAGCTACACTTACTGTTGCCATTTTTTTATATTTTTAAATAAATAATAATTAATTTTCGTTTTTAACCAAGAATTTGTCGTCTCAACATATCAAGAGTTGACTCCTGTTTCTGAGGGGTACTTTGTTTATCTTGTGTAAACGAAGGGTTCTTAATCTCATTAATTACGCTTTCTGTTCCTTTGCTTCTGTACTGATTAGCTACACCTCGAACAATCTTATCAATGTTGTTCATGATGTACATATCTGTATTAAGAGCGTCAAAGTCCCATTTGCCACTTTCATCAACATACTTATCGAAAAAGTTTTCTAGATCAGAATTATATCCTTTAATCTCTTGACGAGCTTCGTCATCTAGATTATAAACAAATTCTTCACCTTGGTCATTCATAGAGAAGGATAAACCTTCAAGGTCATTAACCTCTGTCTCCATTTGAGATAACCATTCTCCTCTTTCTGCCTCAGATACTCCAGGATCGTCTACCTCAGTTGGTATAGCATAATCCTCTTTCACCTTGTTAAAGTAGTCTCTAGCAGCTTTAGCGTCCTTCATAAGTTGAACCTTACCAGCGTTAGTTTCTCTAGCACTATACTCCTCCTTGTCTGTTTTGTAAGTTGTCGCCATATAATCATTTAACTCTGCATCAGTTAAATCTGGGTTATCTAATCGTAGATACTCCTTCATTAAAGCGTCATCAGACACGTTGGATAAATCAACCGTTTGAGTGTTTAGGTAATCTTGAACTGTACGACCAGTGTTTTTAACATACTCGTTAATAACTCGAAGCTGCTCGCTAGCGAAGTCATTGCTTTCTGTTTGTTCACTCGTTGTGTTAAGATCATCAAATGATGTTAGGTCTCGCCCAAGCTTCTCGCTAAGGTAATTTAAGACAACTTGATCATCACTGATTTCTTCACCCTCTTGTGGTTGACTAGCGTTAGTTTCCTCAACGTTAGTACTCTCCTCAGTATTTAAAGAACTCTCTTCTCCTGTCAAGTCTACAACGTTAGATTGCTCCTTTGTTGTAGGTTGCTCTGACTCGACTGCTTGGTTTTCATTACCAGTCAAGTCAACAATATTTTGTTTAGATTCAGGCTGTACAACCTCTCCTCCAAACTGTTTTACTAATTCATCTCTTATATCCATTGTCTTAAATTTAATTCAGTTATTTTCGCAAATATAAACTATTTTACATTAATCCCAAATTATTCAGCCATCTTTTGCTCCTCACCTAGAGGACCTCTCTTACCTTGTCTTTGCTCAATCATTTGAGATTGATTCATAGCAGACTGCTGTTGAACTTCTTTTCTAACACCACCTTGAATAGTTGCAGCACCCTCTTTACCTATATTACTTAGTTGTATTTCTCTAAGTCTTCTCTGGTGTTGAGCCTGCTCAAATTCTTCTTTAAGTTGGTAGTCAAGTTGCTTTAACTCCATCTCTGCTTGAGCTTTAGCTTGAACACGAGCCTGCTCTATCTGCATCTCTGCTTGCATCTCTTGTTGTTTAAGCTGTGCAGCTTGTTGTGCTGACTGCTGTTGCAACTGAGCGTTTTGTTCTGAAGCTTGTTGAGCCATTGCCTGTTGTTCTTTTTGATATTTAGTTCTACGAAGAATAAGCATTTGATTAGCCATCTTAATATTTCTAATAGACCTAATCATAATAGCATCCTCAAGTCTAAGCTCTTTCTGAGATAAAGATACTTGAATGTTTTGCTCCATCATCTGCTTCTCTTCCTCGCTAGGTGCAACCTCTAAAGTTATACCAAACTCGTGTATAGACAGTTTCTTCATCATATCTATACTATGCATAGAAGTATCTCCTATAACGTTTGTATACATTTTATGCAGACCTTTAAAGTTTACCAGGTCCTGCATGCGTACAGTAATGCTCTGAGAGACTCTTCGTGTAACATTAAGGTAAGCATCATTAACATCTCTTGTAGCGTTATTTGATGCTAACAAAGATAACTTCTGAACTCCTACTAAAGCTTCGCTAGATGGTTTTGAAGCGTCTCTAGCTTCGTTAACACCTGTTACGTCACGAATCATTTGCATGTTGTGATTATATACACCTATAAGAGTACCAAAGTCTCTACCTATACCATTCTCTAATTCTTGTATAGGCATAGCTCCTGTCATCTGCCCTTCGTCATCTATACGTCTATAGTATATGTTACCAGTTTGATCGTAGATTTCTTGAAGCTCTAATGGTGTGAATGTACCTCCATCTCCCTTAGAAACATTTTCTAAAGAACCAACTTCAAACGCTGCACCCTTTGGTCTAGCCTTAGCAAGAACATGTTGTATTTTAAGGTGGGCTAATTGTATCTGATCAGCAAAAGGAATCATTCTATCTACTAAAGAACGACTCTTCATCTTGTAAAGGTTTGGTTGATAGACAATGTAAGACAACCTTGTCTCAGCCAAGTTAGACTTAGGTCTAGGCATATCCTGCATCATACCGTAGTTAAAGATATAATCTGTTCCTACGATATACTTACCCTTATAAACAACCTTTACTGTAGAGCCTATATCCTCTCTTTTAGTTTTAGATTTTTTAGGCTTCTTGTAGTTCGATGGCTTCTTGTTCACAGAGTAACCACCAAACTTATTTTCTTTCTTTTCATATTTTAAGCTGTGACTTGTAATAAACTCAGCGTCTAATATATTTACGCTAAACTTATCATAATCGTAAGTCTCGTTACCATTCTCATAGTAAGCCTGAGTACCATAATTTACTGGGTTGTTATTCTTACCAGCATATTCTCTAGCTATCTTAATATAATCATCTTCACTAAACTCATCTCCTGCTTGTTGCTTTAAGTCAGCAATAGTTATAGAGTAAACTTCCCCAGCATGACGTATGTTTTTAAAGTCTGGTTTAGCAGAAAAAGAAGTAATAAGGTTTGCAGGATCTACGTGTCGTATCTTAACACCTTCTGTTTTAGACATCTCTGTCTTAGCAGCACAAAGACCTAAAACCACAAGGTCACGAATCATATTTCTTTTAACCTCATCATAATCATTAATATCTAAGGTATACTCTATAGCTTTCTCTAGTGCTATTTCTACATTTTGTTTATAGTTAAGTGCCATAAACATTTCTATTTCTTCATTGCTATCTGCAATAAATCCATTATTAGATAGAGGAACTCCAGTTTCATTCTCTAAATTATTAACAAAATCTTTAGTAATCATTTCTGCAAACATCCTCTTCTTCTTGTCTAATCTTTCTTTTGCAGCTATAGGATCTATAGATTTAGCTTTTACATCGTACTCTTGGTTAACCATACCATTAACGATAACGTCAACAAACTTAGGAATAACAGAAACAGGACTCCAGTCTATATTAAGATAAGAGCTGTCTCCTTGAACATCTAGCAAGTCTTTATACTTACCAACATCTTGATTACCCTCAGCGTAAGACCTGTTACGATTGTATCGCATCTTACGATCTCTAAAGTACACATCACCATTATTATGCCACTCGTAGTACATATTCTTAAAGTACTCAAGTCCATACTCATTAGCAGCTTTCTCTTCGTTAGTCGCTAAAGGTGATGGGTAACCATTTAATTTATTTTTGTTATTACCGTAGTTCATGCCTTTATTTGTTTGCTAAACATTCCTTTGTTACTATATCTTTTAACTAAAGGAGATGAAGCCTTTAATTCTTTTTTGGGTTTAATATATTTTTGTGAAGCTAGAAGCGCCAATGATGACGATATACTAGCATCGTATTTTGTTCTATTATCTATCTCGAACCTACTCCAATCATCAAGAAGCGTATTAAAAAAGCATCTTCCTATCTCTCCTGTTTCTGCGTCATAACCAACGTGGTCATATATATATGTAGCTATAGCCTCTGCCTGAGCATTTATTACTGCAGCTCCAGATCCAGGTATTCCTTTTGTCTTTTGCTTTCCTCGACTCCAATCTGTATGTGTCATGTCTGGTCTATCCATCAGGTACTCATAGTAACCTCTATTCTCAAAGTACTTAAGTATTCCTACTTTGTTATTCTCTACTAACACCTGACACCCATAAAACACACACATTTTAATCATGTCTTCGTAAAATATTTCTGCTTTAGGTGGTCTGTTAATGTATTCACACACAAACTGCATAGACGCATCACTTCCCATACTAAACTTATGAAAAACATGAGCAGCAGCATCAGATCTCCTACCATCAGTAGTGGTGTCATGATCATAAGGGTCACAGCCTGCAACCAAACTGTCTGACCTTCCAGGAAATTTCTTATTAAATCTAGAAGATATAACGTTTTGATTTTCACTTTCTGGAACCCAGGTAATTTCCCACTTCCCTTTTCGATGAGGTATCCACATAACCTCGCTATCTTGTACGCCATTTTTCCAAACAAACTCTCCTCTTGTTGTAGGAGTGTTATTAACTTCGTTATAATCCATCTGCTGATAGATTCTTTCGACATCAAATATACAACTTTGAGTGTCATTTCTAAAGGCTTCTTCTACAGTAAATGGAAACTGTCTTTTAAATTCTGATAACGCTGTGGTATCATTCTTTAAAGCGTCTCTCCTATTCTGTATATAATCTCTAGATCCAACATCAATATTCATCTCGTCAATTCCCATAACAGGTTTCTCTGGAGTGTCTATTACAGAGTATCCATACTCATCTATAAAACCTTCTAAGTTATCGTAAGCAGGAATAAATAGCTTATATAATCCACTCTTAGTTCTACCATTTAAGTCTTTCTCATCCATGTTAGAGTCGTAGAATATATCTTTAAACTCTGCACCACCATCCTGCTGCTTGTTAGCAGTAGATCCCATCATACACTTTCCTACAACCTTTCTACCAAGAAGCAAACAAGTCTGAGTTACACCCCAGTTTTTCTTTATAGAGTTTTGTCCTGTCCACTTACCAGCCTCATCATGAACTAGAAGTTTAAGCTTCATACCGTCATAACTATTATCTGCTGTATTTTTCCAATCTATAGTAGAGTTCAAAGCTTCAGACTGTTCTATATGCTTTTGATTTCTTGTTATCTTCTTAGCAGGCTCTCTAAATGCAAGCTCTACACGAGGGTTACTAGAACCATCCTGTATAGGTTGAAAAAAGAAAGGATAGTTTCTGTATATACGAACTACCTTGTCAGTAAACATAGTCTTAGCATCAGCACCAGTTTTAGACAGTAATCCAAAATTACTATCGTAAACCTGAGTAGCCTGATTGACTATCTCACTACTAGCCATATAAGAAAAACCACTACGTCTATTCTTAAGGAAACACATCCCATAAGAGTTCTTGTCGTTTTTACACGCTTCCCAAAAAATAAAGAACGTTCTGTTAGCATCCCTGTAATCAGGGTAACCAACATCTATTTTACTCCACTGGATAAACATATAATGAGATCCAGTAATATAAGTAGGAACACCGTTATTGTAAAACCATAAACCCTCCCTTCTTCTTCTAAACTCCTCATCTATATAGTCTACATAATCTGTAGCGTTCTCCCTTGTTAAACCCTTTGGTATAGCTAGCCTAGTCCATCTCTGTTTTTTTTTAGGCAGGTTATGATACAGTATATCTTTTTTATATCTAGGCTTTTTAGGTAAGACTATCTTTAAGTTATCAAACTCTAAAGCGTCCCCCTCGCTCCCTTCAATTAAATATATAGTATCATTTCCTTGCATACCTTTCAGCAAAAGATCCTTTAAAATCTTTCTTCTCTTCTATTAAGGATTCACCCTCCTTGATTCTATCCTCAAGGTTTTTTATTCCTAAAAGAATTTCTTGACAGTCCTCAAAACATTCTCTCTTAGCTTTTATAGCTTGCCTTCTTTTAGCGTCATCTTCTTCTATTAAAGGTTTACCTATCTCTTCTATAAGAAGATCTACAGCTCCTTTACTTGCTTCTATCAACTTCTCTAAAGTTTCAAGAGCGTAGTTTTCATTCTTACCCTTCATAAACACCAAGTACATCAAAGTTACGCATACGAAGAAGTTTTCTTCCATCTATATCCATATCGTACTCAGAGTTCTCACTCCACATAACTCTATCCCCTTCATTTACTCCTTGTTCTTTCATCCAGCTATTTAACATAACTGCTTTCCCATGAAGCTCTACTTCAGATGCTGATGATTCTAAAAATATCCCAGACTCAGATTGCTCTGGTTCTTTCATCTCTTGCTCCATAAAATTCCAAACCCCTACAGGTATGTACTCTTTGCCTCTCTTGATAAGGTATATCTGCTCTGCAAAAGCTTGATATATATTCTCCTTATCAGCATGCTTTACAGCATTTGTGTCTGTAGCTACAAAATGGTGAAACCAAACTTTATCACCTTCTTGTATGCCTGAGTCTTTAGTATCTTGCATTGGTGTCTTATACACCGTACCATACTGTCTCGCTAACTTCATTGGATCATAAGATGTATCTCTATATATCTCCTTACCATTTAACATTAACGTATCCTCTGTTTCTTTTTCTACCTCTATCCAGTAGACATCTTTAATTGGCTTCATTTTTTCTTTTGTCTTAAATTTAATTTGTAATTCTTTTATTTTACTTAACCTCGTACTCTTCTTCCAGTACTGCAGTGTTATACTCTATCGCTGTGGGTTGAGAGAAAAACCTTTTCCAAGGTCTTGAAAACTCTTCTTCGTCTTTCTTTATATACACATCATATACTACCTGTTGATGCTTATACCACGCAGCCTCATCTTGTATTATTGCTGTTACTTCTAGTGAACCTCCCAACATTTTTTGACCTACCTGATAAGTCAAACCTTGCTTTAGGTCCCCTATAGTTATTTTTCTTATAAGGGGATTTGTTGTTTCCATTTTTATTTAATTTAAATTTAATTTTTACTCGTATAAGTTTCTTGAAAGTTTTATAAATCCAACCTGTATGTTTTTAGCTGCTGTTGTTCTTGTTGCAACACCAACTTGAGGTTTTAAATTAACATCATTAGTTAAAGCTAAAGATTTTGTTGAAGCAACAGATTGAGTTGCTCCTCCTGCAGTTGCAGTAGTTACTAAACCATACTGAGTGTTGTTAACAAAAACACTAATTCTTCTTCCCTCATCAAATATTATTCTAAGTCTGTATACAGTATTTGCAGTTACAGCTATACCTAAATTTGTTATGTAATCTGTTCCAGAAACACTGTAACCAAAATGTAAATTAGCATTTGTAGTTAATGTAGCTATAGTGTCTGTTGTGTCATAAAAAAAGAAAGCTTGATCGTTATCTGATCCAAGATCAAATATATCTGACCTTATTTTTAATCCAGCTAAAAAAGCCATATCAGCTACGCTAGAACCTGTAGCTATAGATGAGTTAAATATCACTTGATTTTCTGTACCAAAACCAACAGAACCCCAAGCAGAAGGAGTAAAACTATCTGGCAACTCAGTATCTGTTCTTGGTACTAATATAGTTCTATCATTATTAGTAGTACCAGTAAGTAATTTTATACCAGCAAAATCTGAATGCCTTGTTATTTTATCACTTCCCATAACTGATGAACCTCCATCTAATCCAGCTATACTTAAATTTTGATTAGCAATAATGTGAGGATCTATATCAAAAAGAAGAGTATAAACCATACCAGAAACGTCTGTCGCATTAGTTCCTAATCTAATCTTGCAAGAACCAGCAGTAATATCATTTACCATTACATTTATAATAGCATTGTCTGCAATAGCAGATGCACCATCTTTTAATGTTACTACAACATTAGATCCGTTTACTATTAAGTTATTATTTAAAGTAAACTCTACAGTATCTGTAGCTGCTAAATCAACAGACTGCATAATAATTTGACCATGCTTTGAATTTAAAGTTACAGCTGTTGTTGCACCAGTTTCTTGATTAACAGAAGAAGTTTGAGTAGTTGGTATTTGAACAAAATTTTCTATAAGTTCATATCTATCATCTGACTGAGACAAAGTACCTGATATATTAAGATTTCCTTGCTGATCAAGTCTCATCTTATCTGAACCTGAAGTTCCAAATACCATAACATTATCAGAGTGATCATATACTATCTTACCAACATCATTGTCGTTAACATCACCAAAGTATATGTTTCCAGATCCTGTAGCTCCAGAAAGTATAGACAAACCAGAATCTCCTGAGTTCTCTATTGTAATCTGATTAGCAAAAGAACTAGATGTAACTGAACCAGCACTAGCAGATAAAACATGAAGTAAACCATCAGGTTGAGCCCCACCAGTTCCAATACCTACCTTTAAAAACTCAGCCTTATCAGTAGACAAACTCATAGATGTAGCGTTACCACTACCTGTCTCTACAGACTTTAAAGTAGTATTAGATATTTCTGAAGGTGTTTGGAGTATTCTTTGATATGACTTTGATATTGACTTTCCTTTTAATGAACCCATTTTATTTTTTCTTTATTTTCTCTATAGACCTACCAGCAAAGTAAGCCCCATATACTGTTATTAATAACGTTTGATATATAGGGATATAACTTTCTTGAATTACAAACTCTCCTATATTACCGTCAAATACTGACAAAACTACAAAAATTGCAGTTAAAAATATACATATTAGTGGTCTAATGTTTTTACTAAGCCAGTTATCAGACCTCATGTCAGCTTCCCATCGCTTTGTGACTTCTTGTTGTGCCTGAACTTCAGCTTGCATAAGAACTTCCTCCATAGCTTGTTTAGCAGCTAACCTTTCCTCGTCAGATGTAGACAAGTTGTCAACTACATTTCCAAGCTTCTCAATTACTCCCCCTCCTAAAAAATTTAATAACTTACTCATTACTCAAATACTTCTATTAATTCTTTTTTATTTACTAGTGGTGACCACTTAGTTTTTAACCTAGTGGCTTTTACTACGTGATTATCTATCCAGTGGTAATTCCCTCCTCTAGGTTTATTCATAAGTAGGTTATGATACTTAAAACCATGCTTGTCTAACCAGTCAATGGTAATGTCTCTAACCTCATCTGTTCTTGATGTAAAAAAAGTAATGATATGACCCTGATCATACCACTCGTTAATTATGCTTAAAGAATCTAACCAAGGTTCACAGGTAACCATTCTTTCAGGTTCTTCGTTAGGAATATCATCTGTGATAGTACCATCAATATCTATAAGGTAATTTTTTATATTACTAGGTAGTATCATTATATTATATTTATATCAGGTGCGTACTTATAGGCTGTATCTCCATCATCGTCCTTATACGCTATTAATACCTGCTTTCTATTGTCTTTTTCTTTAAGAGATAAATGAATCCAGGAAAAATCAAACTCGTTAATCATCTGGTCAAATTCTAAACCACTCTCTAAAACCCAATCATATATAATCTTGTTGTTCATCTGCCCCATCTCCCAAAACTGGAGGTCCAGTGCCTCAGCTTTGCAGTGCTGCGATTTAGAACTTCCACCAATTGCACGATTAAGTGCTTGGGAGCGATAACCACTAGTGATCCTAATAGGACCCAACTGGTCACGCATAGGCTGTACAAGATTAGATATAATCCTTTGCATATTTTCCAGATGTTTTTTTGTTGGCTCATTACTAATACTTAATCTTTTTGCTGTATTACTTCTAGTTATTTCTGATAATACAAAATTTTTACTTAGCCTCATTATTATAGATTATATATTTTTCTTTTAACTTCTTTTATGTCTTGATTAATATTTTCAATATCTTTTTCAATTTCTTCAAATTTTTCTAGTAGTATTTGATTTTTTAAATCAAGTTCAATTCTAGTTACTGTAGGTTCTAAAATTTCAGGTAATCTTTTTGCTTCTTCTATATCTGATTGAAGAACAATGTACTCTCCTACAAGAAGGACTAAACCTGCCCCTACTGCAAAAAAAGTTTTTACACTTATCTTAAAAGTTTGGTCTTGTATTTCTTTTTCTTCTTTTTTTACTGCCATTTTTTTACCTCCTTAACTATCTTAATTACAGTAAAAATAAAAGCAGCCCCTAAAGATAAGACTTGCAATCCTTCGTGTATATCTGTCAAAGAAAGTGATAATGCCCATGCGTTAGCTAATATTATTTCAGTTGTGTCTCTATCTAACATTTCCATCTTCTTCTAGCTTGTCTTATTCTAGAATTAGGATCATTTCTTGTTTTGGCTGATGAGTTTTTTAATTGTCCTGCTGATCTTGCAC
>MDTC01234125.1_pt1 | contig 11136 bp, 10 predicted proteins | sample 811181 | NCBI WGS metagenome assembly MDTC01 (sample SAMN05326644, study PRJNA326480) | marine metagenome | isolation source: seawater | place: Pacific Ocean: North | collected 2011 | reverse complement strand
AATAAAGATCATTGAAGAGGGTACGCCCTCGTGATGAAACTCAGCCGCATCGTGACCGCCGCCGCTGGCAAGGCTGGGTGCCTCGAGGCCCAACGCGGCACAGCCCTTTAGCATGCGATTCTTCTCACCATTATGGAGAGCGGCGGGCACGGATACCGAAAATTCCCCGAGATCGACATTTACGCCCCGTTGTTCGGAAATTTCTGCTGCAATACCTTCTGCTGTTTTTCTCATCGTGTCTAATGTTTCCGAACTTTCGCTCCGCATGTCCAAAGTGAAATTGACTTCACCACAAACCTTGGAAAGCCCGTTAACATCGGGATCCGTATGGATGATTCCGGGATTGAAAACTAGATCGCCACCGTTGGCCAGTGTTTGTAGACCCGCCTGCTCAAATTTATAAAGAAATTCAGCAGCGCCCAGTGCTGCGTCCTTTCTGAAAGATTGTGGAGTGGCGCCACCATGATTGTATTCGCCTAATGCTTTGCAATTTCGAAAGCGCCGATTCCCGCGAATGCCGCTGACCACACCGACCGGTTTGTTCTCAGCTATTAATATAGGTCCTTGTTCAATATGAAGCTCGCAATAACCTTTAATTTTTTGCGGGTTCAGATGGGGCGGATTATTAGCAATAGCGTCGGGATCAAAACCAGCCGTCTTAATCACCTCATAGAGTGATTTATCGAAATAGTTGTGGTGGGCGGTATTCAATTCATCTTCCATAAATCGGCCCAGCGCTGCCCGACTGCCAAGATGGCCACCGTGTAGGCCTGAAAACCAGCTGCCGGCTTCTTCGGCGCGGATTGCCATCACAATGGTATCCTGGGCGGGAGTGATGCCGGCTGCTTGAAATGCTTGAATGGCGGCAAGCCCTGAAATAACTCCGGCGGCACCGTCATAATTGCCACCGCAGGGCACGGTGTCCATATGGGAGCCTACTATGAAAGGTGGCGCTTCGCGATCTTCGCCTGGAAATGTCATATATAGGTTGCCGGCACTGTCCCCTGAGATTTCCATCCCGAGTTCCTTTGCCCATGCCTCGCACATGTCGTGACCTATTTGTTCTCCTTCGCCCCATGCAACACGAGTGACACCCGGTCCATCCTTTGTTTTATCTTCTATTTCTAGGAAAAACTGATCGGCACGCTCCATTGACTCTTCGACGGCGATAATCAGTGCCTGTTCAAAATTATCCTTCATATTTCACTTCGCTTCTTTGTTAATAAATTGCCGAAGGTGTAAAAGATACATACCGTTCTGACATGGAAATAAATGCCGTTAAAATGAGCAAAAAATGATTGGAATTGGCTGAGTAGGTCTGAAAGATACATCAGTGAGGTTCTTGATACGAAGGTTGGCCAATTACGTGTGCGAGTTATACATGTAACAGCGATCATTTCTAAGTTTAAATCAATACAAACAAATAATTAAATTGAATTAATTCATAAAAATTATTTTTTATAAATAAAAAATTAATATTTACTTTGAAATAAATGAAAATGTAAAAAAATTACAAATAAATTGTTCATATTTATTAATGCTAAAGCCTATATATTTTGAAAAAAATATCTATTTTAATGTAATTTTACATATCCATACGAATTTCGCATGTCATTGAATTCCGTAAAACAATTCCGAGCTAACATCGGATAGCACATAATTCGTAGATGAAGGCGTACTATAGCTTCCACAATCTTAAAAATATTTTCATATTCCCGAGATTTTAAAGAACTCATAATTTGCTCAATTGGATTGTGACCTCGGTGAACCTTCACGCACTGCCGATGTGCATAATTGACCAGACGGTGCTTTACCGCTACCCAACGATATAATAGAGGGTTGAAGATACGGATTTGGAGCTTGACTAACTGCTAGGTCCATAGCCGTTATTAATAATAAAAATCCGATTGCGGTCAGGGCGATAGACTTCCTCGTTTTCATGCTACTCTCTGCTCGAGACCAAGGAGTGGACGAAGGCGAATACCAAAAATAGATCCAACGAAGGCAGAAATGAGCCATACCCAGCCATGTAGACTGCCTGTAGAAATTCCACTGAAAAATGCACCAACGTTGCACCCAAATGCTAACCTAGAAGAGTAACCCATCATCAAACCCGCAAAAATTGCAGTACACCACCCAACTAATGGGAGATAAGCCCGTTCACGACTTAGATCGCCCCGCCAATTAGCGATCGCGAACGCCCCGAGAATTAACCCAATATTGGTAAGTGACGTTACATCTGAAAATATTGTTTGCGACAGTCGTATTTGTTGGGCTTCAGAGGACCAAAATATTGAATTCGTTAAGTCAATATTTAAAGCCTGAGTAGTTTTTGCGGCCCACAAACCCAATCCATAAACTACTCCCCATGGTTGGCCAGAGATACTTAAGTGAAGAACAGCCAAAACAGCTATTGTTAGTGCCGCAATCCAAAGTTTGCGAGGAATCCTCCTATTCTCAGGAAGGGCCCAAACCAGAGCAGCTATTGCGACTGCCAAAAGGCCAAGCAGATTTACAGCGAGTCCTAACGTAGGTCCGAGTAGATTAGGAAGGGTCAGCGCTTGTGTAGTTCCGAAGTTAATCCACCAATCTAGGTGGTACGCCCCTGCGAAGCTTCCTATTGCAAAAAATGGCAGAACTATCAATGCAACTGTATTGCCGCTTCCTGCGTTTATTAATGTCCCTGAACCGCAGCCAAGTACTAATTGCATGCTTAAACCGAAAAAAAATGCTCCTCCGACCATCGCTATGCCAATGGGAGCATGTGCCCCTACCAATTCAGAGCTATTTATCGTAATTAACGGAAAAGCAATGATGGAAACGCAACCAATCGAAATTAACTGCGCTACAAAACCTGCAGGCTCACGACGCATTATCGTGGCTCTCCACGGCCCTGCAAAGCCAAACCTGAAAGCCTCAAACGTCATACCTAGCGCAAGGCCAAGGATAAAAATCAGGCCAAATCTCACACCAACAAATAATGATAACAAAGCAGAAATTGTTACGAGAACAGCTGGCACTACTGTGAAACCAATAATTCTAGGTGCTTGCGACAAAAATGATGGGTTTAAGGCCATAGTAGTAAAGTCCGCAGCTACCGGCCCGTAGACTGGCGCTAGAATTTGTCCAATAAATTCTGCCAAAGGCTGGGCGTGTTGTCCATTGGCAGTTCTGCATTAGACCAACCAACCATTGATTCTGGATAAAGTTTGACGCCTTTCAATCCACTTAACTCGCTTAAAGCAAACCAATTGGTCGCAGCCCAATGACCAGTGTTACAAAAAGATACAATTTTTTTAGCCGATTTGAAATTTGCCGCTTGTAAAATTTTATCAGCTTTTGATGCCTTGTGCAGCGTGGCTCCGGTTTGAAACCATTGCGTGTGCGGGAAAATACCAGACCGTGGCAGCGTTCCCGGCCGAGCTGCGGCAGAATGTTGTTTTTTACCTTCATAAAATGGTTCTGGCCTTGCATCAATCAACGTTCCATTACTAGTTCCGTTTACAACGGCTAGGACATCGTCACGGCTTGCCAACCAATCGTCACTGAGGGTTACTACTATTTCGCTTTTTTTAGGTTTAGACGGAGTAGCGCTTGTCGCCCGTCTCCCACTACCAATCCAATCATTCATTCCACCATTCAAAATAGCTATTTTAGTTATGCCCGCTGACTTTAGAGTCCAGTATACGCGAGCAGCAGCACCGAAATCTGTCGCATCTCTCCCTTGAAACACTACTACGACCGGTTTGTCTCGATGAATACCAAGTTTTTGAAACAAGGATGTTAAATGGCCATTAGTTACTAACTGCCCAGGGTTACTTTTCGGGCCTCTAAAAGCACTGTAACTGACGCTGATTGCACCAGGAATGTATCCGTCTCTAACGTTGTTGCCACGTATATCTAAAATCAGAGCTTTATCAGTATCAAGTAGTTTTTCTAAATTGTCTGAGGTAATGATTGGACCGAAAGATCCATTGCCAGAGAAGCTGGGTGTGCCCGCTGCACACAGCGTGAACAATACCAGGCAACTTAACAGAACTCTACGCATATCATTACTCCAAACTTAAATTTCATATCGTTGATATTGGATGTTTTTCAGATATGTCAATGACGTGTATTTTAACAAGAACACCTGTTTCGGATCGGTACATACACATGTAAACTTAATGATGGAGTTTCTGAAGTGGTATAGACGCTAAAAGGTGACGCGATAACTGCTAAACAAGGTAACTAGAAAAGTTATTTAGAGGATTCAAAAAAGCAATTAGCTTTTATCCTCAAAAGTAGTCTGAACCTTTGTGAAATAAATTCGAAATACACGAGGCGTCGTACTTCATCCAATAATGGGTGGGAAAGGAACGTAATGTCTAAAATTGTAATGATCTATTCGACGACCGACGGACAAACGAAGAGGATACTTGAATACATTAAGGTTGAATTAGGGGGTAGTGATGTTGAAATATCATCAATTTCCCGTGCAAACGAATTGGAATTGACTAATTTCGATAAGGTGGTGTTAGGGGCCAGTATTCGATATGGAAAACACAAGCCTGAAGTTTTCGACTTCGTGAAATCACAAAGGGAGACTCTTGAGGAAAAAGAAACCTTTTTTTTCTCTGTAAATGTTGTTGCACGCAAGCCTGACAAAAACACGCCAGCCACAAATCCATATATGATAAAATTTTTGGAGAAGACTAGCTGGAAACCAGACTTTACTGAGGTATTTGCCGGGATGGTGAATTATCCAAAATACAATTTTTTAGACAAAAATATAATACGATTCATCATGTATCTGACTAAAGGGCCAACTGACGTTTCTCGGTGTTATGAATTCACTAACTGGGGAAGCGTTAAAAAATTTGCCGAATTAATTTCAAGAGCAGATTAATTTAAGAGAAAGTGTAGTTTGCTTTTTATTATATTTTGCCAATAACCGCCTACTCAAGAAGTTTGAACGCCACGGCTGATAAAAATCCCACCAGTGTAGCTAGTCCAGTCGAATTTCTTCCGCCTAGGTGGATGGCCTCCGGAATCATAGCAGCGGCGATCATGGTTAACATTGCACCTGCGGCAAACCCTTCTACTAATACAAGAACACCGTGACCTAACATACCGCCGAACCAGAACCCTGCGCCGGCACCGATGCTTGTCATAACCGTAAGGCTCAACCACATAAGTAGGATTCTGGTACTTCCCCAACCCTGCTTTTTCATTCCAATAGAACTACTCATTGCTTCTGGAAAATTAGCCAGAAATAACCCCGCAATGAGCGTGTAGGGAATTACAGATCCTAATGTGACTGCTTCAGGTCCAGTTTGTGCAATCAAGGTTGAGATCGCAACTAACAGTGCAGAGCCTATTACAAAGCTCTCGGGGATGCCGTCTAGCATTATGCCGAGCCAGATAGCTAGCGGTGCCCCATCATGCTCCTCACTAACTTCTTTCAGTTGGGATTTTGTGGGTACAATAGAAGTTTCCACTGATGAATTCATTACACTCTCGACCCATGCATTTGTATTGCTATTAGTTCTATCACGGGCTTGAAGCTCCTTGAGGCGGCTTGCGGATAGTAAGGTCGCCGCTTCCTCAAATTTTTGATATCTTGATCGCCAAGTGTCAAAATCCCTTTTGGGGAGAGAAAATGCTGTTGCGGTTTCCGCTGCTATTGCTGCCGCGGTTCTTGGTGCTCCAGTTACAAGAGCTATCTCTCCCAATACGTCGCCACTCGTCAAGAGGGCAATCTCTTGAGAATCACGTAAAACGGTTATGCTACCCGTCTCTAGGAAAAAAACCTCATCCCCATTATCCCCTTCTTGAAAAATTATTTCATCAGCCTCGAAGGACCTCTCACTCACCCTTGTTACCATCTCTTCGACAGCTTCGAGCGGGAGGTGCCGAATTAGCTCGCTTATTGAAAGGTGTTCTAAAATCTCTCTTCGACGTGCGGCTTTACGGTTGGTGAAATATTCAATGGTGGAAGATGTTTTTCTTAAAAAACCACCTTTTGAATTTATGATTTCGTCAAGAACTACGAATACAACACCGCCGCCGGCTGCACCTAATAATAGATTAACGAGATGGTGTGCGGCCTCATCTTTTGCCTTAGCGGTTGAGGCACTGACGAGATCCATTGCAGTTGGTGCAACTAATTCTATCCCTAGTGCAGCGAGCAACGCCCCGCCACCAAAGGCAGTCATCATCCCAACTATGCGGTTACTCGGTGTCCAGACCAACCCCAATAATGAGCCCAATGGAAGAGATGCTGCAGAGAGACCACCCAGGAAAACGGCCCAACCCAGAAATTGAAAATCCATAATGATGCACTCTTATTCAGTTGAACAACAACATTAAACCCCGAGAAATTCTGTTAGTTTAAGCAGAGAATCAGGTAAGCTTGAGGTAAAGCCAGTTAAATAATTGATATTTAAGTTAATATTAGTCGCATAAAATTCGTATAAAATCTATCTAATTGACCAGAGGCTAATGCATAAAACAATCGTCCTGTCTCCTGAGGCAATCGATAGGTTAAAATCATGAATATAAAATTAGAAAAATTACAAGTGGCAGATACGTTGTATGGGAAAATGATTTTTCCTGAAAACGACGCCGTGGTCGGTAAGAGTTTGCCTTTGTATGGTGAATGGTCTGAGGGCGAAAATATAATTATGTCGCAGTTTGTTGAACCGGGAGACACTGTTCTAGATATCGGCGCAAACATCGGCACGACAGTAATATCATTGTCCAAAAGGGTTGGAGCAACAGGAAAGGTATATGCCTTTGAGCCTCAACAGTTGATGTCACAATGCTTGAACGCAAATTTAGTCCTCAACAACATCAAGAATGTTGACGTATTTTCATTAGCTGTATCTTCCGAAACAGGTTGGGTACTAATAAACGACCATGAGCATTCGGGTGCAGGACGTTACGGGTCTGTTGGTATAGCCAACGATGGAACTCCTGCACAAGCGATACACCTCAACGAATTTCCTATAAATAAATGTTCATTTGTGAAGATTGATGTGGAAGGTCACGAGTGGAATATTGTTCAAGGTGGAGATAATTTTTTAACCCAGCACCAACCCGTAGTTTACTTGGAAGCAAAAAAAGAAATAGAGGGAACCGAAAAATATTTGACCTGGTTTATGGAAAACGGCTGGGTTTGTTATTGGCATTTTGCTTTTTGGTACAGAGATAATAATAGAAACAAAGTTAGCAATAATATTTTTGGTGGAACAGGTGATATGAATGTTGTAGCTGTCCCAGAAGACAATGCTCCGTTGGGAAATCTAATAAGAATCAAGTCTCCTCAAGACAAATGGGACTCCGAAACATATTTCGATTTTTATAAAAAAAACAACATTCCAATTACATAAAAACTTCAATAAAGACAAAAAATAAAGTCTGGGTCTGCTTGGAAAACCGCGTATTTGCAAGCTATTGCCGATAAAACTTTCAAACTTACAAAATTAGTTGTTATTGAATAAGGCAGCAAAAAAGCTACCTCTAGGGTTTTTAGTGTTCATTGCACCGCGTGGGTTATGAAAAATAAAACTTTTGTCATACTTGGGAATCAATTGTTTGATCCCTGTTTTTTGCGGGCAAATGGGTGTAACCACGTATTTATGGCGGAAGACCTTGGCCTCTGCACTTACCAAAAACATCACAAAAAGAAGATTTATTTATTTCTCTGCGCAATGAGAGAATACAGGGATGAGCTGGAGCAAAGCGGGTTTAAAGTCTCATATTTTTCTCTGGAAGACAGAAACGATGGGCTCGACTACGTTGACTTCCTTCTTGGTTTTGCCAAAAAGAATAGAATTGATCGTCTAAATTTCTTTGAAATCGAGGATAAGAACTTTGAAGAATCCATTCTTAGGGGGGTCAGAAGCAATGGATTGGCTATTGAGTTTTTTAATTCTCCTATGTTTATGTTTTCTCGCGACGAATTCATTGCAGTACAGGGAAAAAAGAAAACATTTCGGCTCGCAAATTTCTATAAAACTGGAAGAAAAAAATTCGGGATATTAGTTAACCAACGTAACGAACCAATAGGCAACAAATGGTCTTTCGATGAGGAAAATAGGAAAAAAATCCCTGCAAACATTTCTGTTCCCCAACCAAGCGCGCCGCCTCTGTCCAAGTACCACGATAAGGTCGTAGATTTAATACACAAACGATTTGCCGGTCACTTCGGTAGTTTGGACAATATTTGGTTTCCTGTTGAACGTCGAGGTGTAGAGGAGCAGTTAGAATTTTTCTTGCTCAATAAACTCTCTAACTTCGGAGTTTATGAGGATGCTATGCGGGTCGATGAAAACTTTCTATTTCACAGTTGCATAAGTCCATTCCTCAATATTGGTTTAATTACACCAGATATCATTATTGAAAAGGTTTTTGGGCTTTTCAAAAAAGGCGGTGTGCCCATCAATTCTGCAGAGGGATTCATAAGGCAGGTATTGGGTTGGCGGGAATTCATACGCGGAATATATCAGATGAAGGGTGATGAACAGTATAAGAGCAACTTTTGGGAACACAAACGCAGTCTGGCTGATAGTTGGTATGATGGTTCTACTGGCATTGTGCCCTTGGACGATTGTATTAACTCAGCACTCAAAGACGGTTACAGCCACCACATTCCAAGGTTGATGGTGATTGCTAATTTAATGAATCTCAGTGAGATTGATCCAGTGGCCATTTATAAATGGTTTATGGAAATGTACATAGATGCTTCTGATTGGGTAATGGTGCCCAACGTGTTCGGTATGGCAACTTTCGCAGATGGTGGATTAATGTCAACCAAACCATATACTTGCAGCTCCAACTACATTCTTAAAATGAGCAATTACAAACGGGGAGATTGGTGCGATGTGGTGGATGGGCTTTATTGGAGGTTCATCATGAAACATAAGGCTTTTTATCAAACAAACCCCCGGCTTTCATTTCAAGTAAAAATGTTAGAAAAAATGAAAGCAGAGCGTAAACACATTATTTTCAGTGCCGCTGAAAACTTTATTGAAAAACACACCTGTACGTAAAACTCTGCTCAAAAAAAGTTGGTCGCGGTTTGCCTATAACTAAAAAACCTATTTATTTTTTTTTAGGGCGTTTTTTTCGTAAATCTTCCTTTTCCAAACTTAACTTGTCTTTCAAACTCATGACGTAGGCGGCTCCTGCTAATAGAAGGATAGCAGCTGCAGCACTTAACAGTGTTGAATATTCGATTTCTTTGCCCTGAGCAATCAACAACCTGCACAGTGCCGTGATAGCAATAATGATGGGGAGTGTGACCGGTATACGACTGCTAGCATAAAATGCTCCAATCATACCTATAATTTCTGCGTAAATGAAAAATAGAAAAAGGTCTGCTAACTGGATTTCTTTTTTTTCCCATATATTGATTACTTCCAATCCAACAGCAACCATTGTAAGTGCGCCAATAAAAGCCAAAAGGGCCTTTTCACTAACTAAAGTCGTCCAATGTAGCCGACGATTTACTGTGCCGCCTGAAAAAAAACTGTCTATGATTTTTTCTAAAGGATTTTTCATTTGCCCGTTGTAACCACCAAAAGAGAGTTAAGCTTACATTCACTGAATAAGCATTATTAAATCAGAGAATAGAGGTTAATAAAGCCCTGGTAAAATAGATATTTTTCAAGTCGCTCAATACTAGGCATTGATCGCAGAAAAGGCAGAGACAGTTGGACCGATTGTTTGAATATACTCGCCGTTTCATTAAAAAAATGTTTGATAATTTTTGAATCATTACACAAGCACCAATGTAAGTTTTATTTATTAAAATTGTCTTATTTGTGTTTTTTAATTTGATGAAGCGTAGCGGATGTACTTAATAATATTTATAAAATAAATTTGTGTATTTACCATATAAATATTTATAGGAATCCCGGATGGGAATGTTTTTTATTTTCGAATACCATTTATGACAATCAAAAAAACGTAAAAGTAATAAATAATTTTAACAATTACTTATCATTAAGTATATGTTTTAATTGGTTATTCACCCTTTAAAAAAATCTTTTTTCTCATCTCTGCCATTGTTCTCGGCCTAGTTTTTTCGTATCCTCCATCTCTAGCCCGCTTCAAAAATTGTCGGTCTAGAATTTCAATTATGCATTGTTCTGGAGATGTAGTTATGACTCTTGTACGCCAAACGCCATTAATGATAGTCGTAAGCCTTGCCTTATCATTGCTTCCCTCGGTGACTATGGCCGACACGAAAAGCCTTTCTGGCCGGCAAATTATGGATGAGGTTGAAGCCCGTCACGACAAACCCTTCGAGTTTGAAATACAAAAAATGACCTTGGTCGACAAGTCAGGCAAAAAAGAAGTGCGTGATGTGCGGAGGTTCACACGCGAAAAAGATAAGTCCCAAACTCGGTATCTTACAATATTCAGATCTCCTTCTGGCATAAAAGGTACGGCTATGCTGACTTGGCAGAATGATAGTAAGGCTGATGATCAATGGTTGTATTTGCCTGCGCAGGGGAAAAAACTCAAAAGAATTGCGAAAGGAGGTAAACGCAATTACTTCATGGGCACAGATTACACTTACGAAGATCTGGTGTCTGAAGCTAAGGAGAAATTTTCATACGACAGACAAGCAGATGAAAAGCTGAATGGTGAGAATGCATTTGTTGTAAAAGCTATGGCTAACGACAAACAGCTAAAGAAAGATACTGGATACAAATTCAGGCTTCTTTGGGTGGGGCAGAAGCATTTTAACATTATAAGAACGGATTACTTCAACCGTAGAGGCAAACTCATCAAGCGCCAAACTACTGACAAGTGGGTGAATGTTGAAGGAAAAGCATGGCGGGCCAATTACTCCTTGATGGAACACCTTAAAAATAAGCACAATATAATATGCAAAACCTAGATCTTTTATCAAAAATATGTTCAATTTCAGCGCCTCCAGGCTACGAAAAAAGAATTAGAGATTTTATTATAAAACATATAAGTAAAGAAAAGCTGGACCACAGTGTTGACAACATAGGAAACTTAATTGTAAAAATCAAAGGAAAAACGCCGAGGAGAGTAATGGTTGCTGCACACATGGATGAGATAGGGTTTGTTGTTAAACATATTGATAAAAACGGTTTTGTTTTTTTTCATCCACTT
>MDTC01203501.1_pt1 | contig 11136 bp, 4 predicted proteins | sample 811181 | NCBI WGS metagenome assembly MDTC01 (sample SAMN05326644, study PRJNA326480) | marine metagenome | isolation source: seawater | place: Pacific Ocean: North | collected 2011 | reverse complement strand
TTCTTTGCCCTTACATGTGGTCGAAAGTATTAACTTAAAGCGGGTTTAAAGAACCCATTATGGTTGTTGAGCATTGCGAATCTAAACGGAAGGATAAAAAGACCACTCTCCTCCCTACTTTCATGCTAGCGGAGCGTACGCACAAGTTTGCCTCTTTTGTGGCCCTGTTGATGTTTTTGATGTCATCACTTTCCTCGGCTCAGGTTATGTTCATCGACCTTGAACTCGATGACGAAAATCAGGCTTTTGCAAATGGGCGTTCTGATACAGATGGTGATGGTATTCTTGATTCCGCTGACGATTGTGTAGATGGAATTAGTGGTTGGACTTCGACATCTTCGACCGACCACGATGGTGATGGTTGTAAGGACGATACAGCAGAAGATCTCGATGATGACAATGATGACGTTCTCGACGCTTCGGACACGTGTGATAAAGGCAACACTGGATGGATATCGACATCCATCACAGATAATGACGGTGATGGTTGCAGAGATGCTACAGAAGACCCTGATGATGACAATGATGGCATCGCAGATGGTTCAGATTCGTGTCAAGCCGGCGATATAGGTTGGACTTCAAATTCGCTAACCGACCTTGATGGTGACGGTTGCCGTGATGATGGTTCAGAGGATACGGATGATGACGGTGATACAGTCGCAGACTTGGATGACGGCTGCCCACGGGGCAATACCGGCTGGATATCAAATTCTGGAACAGACCATGATGGAGACGGTTGTAAAGACTCGACCGAAGATGATGATGATGACGGCGACGGGGTTGCTGATGGCAGCGACTCTTGTGCGACAGGTGTGACGTCTTGGACATCGAACCCTTCAACAGATCTCGATGGTGATGGCTGTAAAGATTCTTCCGAAGATCCTGATGATGACGGCGACGGTGTAGCCGACCTGTCAGATACGTGTCCTTTGGGAACAACTGGTTGGACCTCAAACGGTGCATCTGATTACGATAGTGACGGCTGTCAAGATTCAGGTGAAGATACTGACGATGACGATGACACAGTGCAAGATAATTTTGATGCATGCCAATTGGGCGATATTGGCTGGACTCCCACATTGATGAACGACCATGACTCCGACGGATGTAAAGACGCAACCGAGGACCTGGATGATGATGATGACGGCGTACTTGACTCAGCTCCTGACTTGTGTCAAACCGGTGACAAAGGCTGGACATCCGATTCCAGCACCGACTATGATTCCGATGGTTGTCAAGATGCTTCTACCGAAGACTTGGACGATGATAATGATGGCATTACCGATTCAAGCGACACCTGCGATAAAGGGGTCTTGGGATGGACTTCCACGTCCGTTAACGACCACGATTCTGACGGTTGTCTTGATTCCGATGCTGAAGATGGTGACGATGATGACGACGGAGTTTTAGACGGCGTCGACGATTGTCCTAAGGGTGACTTAGGTTGGATTTCAAATCAAGGCACTACTGACCATGATGAAGATGGTTGTCAAGATTCGAATGAAGATTTGGACGATGACAACGACGGCGTTGCCGACTTATTCCCTGACGAATGCCAAACCGGTGATTTAGGATGGACTTCCTCTCCAACGAATGACCACGACGGCGATGGCTGTCGCGATTCTACTGAAGATGATGACAAAGACAACGACGGCGTTCCAGACATCGATGACGACTGTGCTGATGGTGACACTGGTTGGATCTCGAATGGCGGAACAGATAACGATGGAGACGGTTGTCAAGACGCATCATCAGAGGATAATGATGACGATAACGATGGCATACTTGATGCAAGCGATTCATGCCAAGCAGGAAGTATAGGATGGACTTCTGACCAAGCTACTACAGACTATGATGAGGATGGTTGTCAAGATTCAGGCGAAGATTTGGACGATGACAACGATGGCGTTGCTGACTTATCCCCTGACATATGCCAAACCGGTGATTTAGGCTGGACATCCACACCATCCAATGATTATGATGGTGACGGATGCCGCGACTCTACAGAAGACGATGACCAAGACAACGACGATGTCCTTGATGTCGATGATGATTGTCCTACGGGTAACTTAGGTTGGATTTCAAACGGCGCCACTGATAACGACGGCGACGGTTGTCAAGACGCGTCGAGTGAAGACACAGATGACGACAACGATGGCATTACCGATGCAAGTGACTCGTGCGCTGATGGAGATATTGGTTGGACTTCAGATTCCTTAACCGACTACGATTCTGACGGGTGCCAAGATTCGAGTAGCGAAGATCCTGACGACGATAACGATGGAATAAACGATGTAAGTGATTTCTGTCCGAAAGGTAGTTTGGGTTGGCTTTCATCTTCCCCTTCCACCGATTATGATTCCGATGGATGCAAGGATTCAACAGAAGACGACGACAAAGATAATGACAGCGTTCTCGATATAGATGATAGTTGTGCCCTCGGAAATTTGGGTTGGATCTCAAATCAAGCCACAACTGACCATGATGAAGATGGTTGCCAAGATTCCGTTGAAGATCTTGATGATGACAATGATGGTGTGGCAGACTCTTTCCCCGACTTATGCCCCAAAGGAGCTTTGAACTGGACATCAAATTCTGGAAATGACTTTGATGGCGATGGATGTCGAGACAGTGACGAAGATTTTGACACTGACAATGATGGTGTTGACGATGTTGATGATGATTGTGTAAATGGAGTGACTGGCTGGTTTTCCACGGTTTCAAATGACCATGACCAAGACGGATGTCTTGATGCGCACGCTGAAGACCCTGACGATGATAACGATGGGGTGCAGGATGCTTCTGACACCTGTCCGAAAGGCGAATTAGGCTGGACTTCGGATCAAGCGACAACCGACCATGACGAAGACGGATGCAGAGATTCCCATACTGAGGATGGCGATGATGATAACGATTCAATTCTCGATATCGATGATGATTGCCAAACCGGTGATTTAGGATGGACCTCAAGCCAAGCGACAACGGACCACGACACTGATGGCTGTCAAGACTCTTCAGAAGACCTCGACGACGATAATGACGGCGTCGATGATTTAACTCCCGACCTCTGTCCTACCGGTCAGTTAGGTTGGGTCTCTAACCAGGCGACAACAGACCATGATGAAGATGGCTGCAAAGATGCGCACACAGAAGATCCTGATGATGATAATGATGGAATTATCGACGGAAATGATTTGTGTCCTAAAGGGGAAACAGGTTGGATCTCCGACCTCACAAACGACCAAGACCAAGACGGTTGCAAGGATGACACCGAAGATGATGATTCGGATAACGACGGTGTTCCTGATGATGACGATGACTGTAATTCCGGAGCGATAGGATGGACTTCAAGCGCTGTTACCGATAACGACGGTGACGTCTGTCAAGATTCTGGAGAGGACACGGATGACGACAATGATAGCATTCAAGATGTAGATGATGATTGTCCAGCAGGTGAAATCGATTGGACACCGTCCACATTGACTGATTATGACTCTGATGGCTGCAAAGACAGTACCTCTGAGGACCCTGATGACGACAACGACACCGTGCTCGATGTTGACGATAGTTGTGGCCCACCAACCGGTGAACTCGATTGGACTTCAACAAGCATAACCGATGTTGATGGAGACGGTTGTAAAGATGATGCTGAAGACTTTGATGATGATGGCGACGGTGTTGATGACGTTGACGATCTGTGTCCAGATGGAGAAACTGGATGGCTTTCCACCTCCTCTACTGACCATGATTCAGATGGTTGCAAAGACCTTACTGAAGACTTAGACGACGACAATGATGGTCTTGCAGACCTTCTTGATGACTGTGCTCGTGGCCAATTGGGCTGGACTTCTGGCCCTTCCACTGATTATGATACAGACGGTTGTGAAGACGCCTCATTTGAAGACCCTGATGACGATAATGATACTGTGAATGATGTCTCCGATGATTGCGATAAAGGTAATCTGAACTGGACTTCGAATCAAGCTACGACTGACCATGATGAAGATGGCTGTGAAGACGCATCTTCAGAAGACCTTGACGATGACAACGATACGGTTGCTGACCTTGTCGATGACTGTCATTTTGGTAACGTCGGATGGATTTCAGACCAAGCAACAACTGACCACGATGAAGACGGTTGTGAAGACGATTCAAGCGAAGACCTTGATGATGATAATGACGGCGTTCTTGACGCTCATCCCGACCTTTGTCCGAAAGGAGAAATGGGATGGACCCCATCTCCAACAACTGACTTTGATGGCGATGGATGTCGTGACAGCACTGAAGACGATGATAATGACAACGACGGTGTTCCTGATGATGATGATGATTGCATGAACGGTAACCTCAATTGGATATCTGATCCAATAGGCCCTCCAGTCACTGACAATGACGAAGATGGCTGTGAAGACGCGTCTTCAGAAGACCTCGATGATGATAACGATGGAATTACAGATTTACTTGACGATTGTCCCTCTGGCGATGTAGGTTGGAGTCCAGGGGCAACCACCGATTATGACAGTGATGGTTGTCAAGATTCCGGTGAAGATACCGATGATGACAATGATTCTATTTTGGATGATGATGATAATTGCGGCCCTCCAACCGGCCTACTCGGTTGGACTTCTTCGCCTTCAAATGATTATGATTCAGACGGTTGTCGAGACAGTGATGAAGATAATGACGATGACGATGACGGCATCGCCGATGCTTCAGATGCTTGTGTAAAAGGCAATCTCGGTTGGATTTCAGGACCTACAACAGATCATGATTCCGATGGTTGTGAAGATGATTCACCTGAAGACCTTGATGACGATAATGACTCGTACCCAGACCTCTTGGATAATTGCTCAACGGGTGATATTGGATGGACGCCTACTTCAGGAAATGATTATGATTCGGACGGTTGTAAAGATTCAACAGAAGACCCTGATGATGATAACGATACTGTGAATGATGTCGATGACCTTTGTCCAACCGGCGTCCTTGGATGGATTTCAGATTCAGTAGGACCTCCAGTAACCGATAATGACGGTGATGGATGCCAAGATAGTTCTGAAGATATTGATGATGATAACGATGGTGTGACCGATAACCTTGATAATTGTCAATTTGACTCAAATTCTCTTCAAGAAAACCATGACAGCGACTTAGAAGGTGATGCTTGCGACGATGACGACGACAATGATGGAGTTGACGACGATGTTCCTGATATATGCCCACAAGGTACTCTCGCTTGGACTTCATCTCCGGCCACTGATTATGATTCTGACGGATGCCAAGATTCTGGTGAAGATGGTGACGACGATAACGACGATGTAGCAGATGGAAATGACGATTGTGTAAAAGGCAATCTCGGTTGGGTCTCAAGTTCATCAACAGATTGGGATTCCGATGGTTGTGAAGACGATTCATCAGAAGACCTTGATGACGATAACGATTCATTGATTGATTCACTTGACGATTGTGACCCTGATGATGGAATAAACAGTGATTTGCTTTGGACTTCTGGCCCGACAACTGACTTCGACTCAGATGGTTGTAGAGATGGCGGTGAAGATGGTGACGACGATAACGACGATGTTTTAGACGGAGATGATTTATGCCCTCAGAGCTCAGCTGGAGTCTTTATCGGTTGGAAATCAACACCCACAACAGATAACGACGGTGACGGATGTTCGAATGCAAACGATACAGACGATGACAATGATGGCGTCGAAGATAGTGTGGATAACTGTATTTTTATCGCTAACCCAGGGCAAGAAGATTACGATAGTGATGAAGCAACCCTCGGAGCAGGATTCTCCGGTGATGCTTGTGATTCCGATGACGACAACGACGGCGTGCTTGACACTCTTGACGATTGTGACCCCGAATCAGGGATGGCCAGTAATTTAGGCTGGACTTCGAACACCTTTACTGACTGGGATCAAGACGGCTGTCAGGACGGTACAACAGAAGATCTCGATGACGACAATGATGGCGTACCAGACACAATTGATGATTGCCCGACTGGTAGCATTGGTTGGGTTGCCGGGCCTACGACTGATTATGATTCGGACGGTTGTGAAGATGCAACAGAAGATCTTGATGACGACAATGATTCAGTACCTGACGTCATAGATAATTGCCCGAAAGGAGAAATTGGTTGGACGCCTACTCCAGCGAACGATTACGATTCTGATGGTTGTAGAGACGCTTCTGAAGACCCCGATGATGACAATGATGGCGTTCTTGACGTTGATGACTTAGTTTGTCCGAAGGGTGACTTGGGTTGGATTTCAAATGCGGTTACTGATCACGATTCAGATGGATGCCGAGATGCAGGTGAAGACCTCGACGATGATAACGACACGAGGCCTGATCTCAGTGATGATTGCCGAGTCGGAGAACTTGGCTGGATATCGGACAGTGTTGGCCCTCCAATTACTGATTATGATGCTGACGGATGCAGGGACGATACAGAAGATGACGACGACGATAATGATTTGGTACTCGACGATGATGACCAATGTAATCGTGGTGCATTGGGTTGGACTTCACGTCCGTCAACCGATCACGATTCTGATGGCTGTAATGACATTGCAGAAGACGATGACGACGATAACGATGGAATGAATGACAATGACGACCAATGTCCGAAGGGTGATACCTATTGGCAGGCCGGAAACGGTGTTTCAACTGCGGAAGACCACGATGGAGATGGGTGTCGAGATGCTACGGAAGACCTCGATGATGACAACGATTGGGTGCCTGACAACTTAGACTCATGTCCTCGAGGACATTATAATTGGCCGCTCGATTTGGCTCCTCTCGGTTTATCAGATTATGACTCCGACGGTTGTCTCGACCAATTACACGCAGGACTCGAAGAGGACTTGGATGATGACAATGATGGCGTTCTAGACACGGGTGATTCCTGCCCAATGGGCGACTTGAATTGGATTTCGGATTGGACCACCGATAACGACGGAGATGGATGTAAAGACGATTCCGAAGATTATGATGATGATAATGACGGAATGGATGACATCGATGACTTGTGCCCTCAGGGTGATACAGGTTGGACTCCGGGTAACGAAACTGACTATGATTCGGATGGTTGCCAAGATATTCTTGAAGATAACGACGATGATAATGATGGTGTCCTCGACTCCAGTGATTTATGCCCAAAGGGATTACTTGGCTGGACATCTGTAGAAGGAACCGACTACGATTCCGATGGCTGTAATGATGATGCTACAGAACCGGTTGAAGACCCAGATGATGACAATGATGGAGTTCTTGACGAGTTTGATAATTGCTCGAAAGGCCAACTGTATTGGAAATCTTCTCTCATTACCGATTATGACCAGGACGGTTGTTTTGATGGAACTGAAGACCTCGATGATGATAACGATAATGTCCTTGACGTTGATGATGCCTGCCCGAAAGGTGTCGTGAATTGGACCTCTGACAACTCAACAGATTACGACCTTGATGGTTGTCTGGATGCGACCGAAGACCTCGACGATGATGGAGATGGAATTGTGGACTTAGCTGATAATTGTCCAAAGGGAGAAATGGGTTGGCTTTCGACCGCATCTACTGACCATGATTTAGACGGATGTAGAGATTCAACAGAAGACAATGATGACGACAACGATGGATTATCAGACTTAATTGACAAATGTCCACTCGGTCGTTCAAATTGGGATTCATCTCTCTATGACCATGATTCCGATGGATGTCGAGACTCTCTTGAAGATGACGATAACGATAACGATGGAATCCTGAACAGTGCTGACAGTTGTATGGCTGGCAGTCTTAATTGGATTTCTTCCGCCTCAACAGACCATGATTTAGACGGATGTTTAGACAGTGCTGAAGACCTTGATGATGATGGTGATGGCGTTATTGATACCAGTGACAAATGTCCACGTGGCGAGACTTCGTGGACATCTTCTGAGCCTGAAGACTACGACTCTGATGGATGTAAAGATTCCAGTGAAGATACCGATGACGACAACGATACAGTTCTGGATGAGACCGATTCTTGTAACGGTATGAAACTCCTTTGGATATCATCTCCTGCGACCGATTATGATGGTGACGGATGTTATGATGAATCTCCTGAAGACAGTGATGATGACAATGATGGCATTATTGATTCATTAGATAATTGCCCTCAAGGATTGATGGCTTGGACTTCTGACGGAGATAATGACTACGATTCAGATGGTTGCCTTGATTCTACAGAAGATCTTGATGATGATGGAGATTCAGTGCCTGATACTTTCGATAACTGCCCAGAGGGTGATACAAATTGGTTGTCCTCAATATCATTAGATTCCGACCTTGATGGCTGCCGTGATGAGACTGAAGATTTGGATTACTACAGCGCAGATGGTACTGTTCAAGACCCGTGTGAAAACAGCTTGGCTCCAAACTGCACAGGACCTACATACAATTCTGATGTCATTACTGAAGAATCTTCAGATGAACAGGTTCGACAACTGGTTTTAACGACCCTTGCAATTGCTATTGTTCCAACTGTTATCGGAATTCTACTTCTTGCTTATCGTATGAAATGGTAGGCAGCAGTTACTGACACCTTCAAAGGGGTTGAGGTTTTGCTTACCACATGGCGAAGTTGCTGATTATCGCTTCATCCACTGGAAAGAACCTCCAATTAGCATTGGATATTCAAGCAGCAGCAGAAGTCCACGGTCATGAAGTGGATGTCATGGATTTGTGTGAATTGGATTTACCGATGTATACTCCAGAATCGGAAAAAGAGAATCTCGGAAATGAAGTGATTGAATCATCAATGAAGAGGATTCTTTGGTGCAAAGGAATGATTGTCTGTGCCCCTGAATACAACGGCTCAATCCCTCCAGTATTGAATAACTTCATTGCTTGGGTTTCTGTTCAATCATCGAATTTCCGTCTTTTGTTTAACAAAAGAAATGTCGGTTTAGCGTCCGCAAGCGGCGGTGGAGGACATTATGTGGTTATGGTCATGCGAATGATGTTTTCATATGTCGGTTCAAATGTTCTCGGCCGTTCAATCATAGTGAACAAAAGCAAGTCATTAAATCCTGAAGCTGTTGAAGAAATGATTGACGGTGTGCTGAAATGAGTACTCGAACATTAAAAATGACGGCTCCTACACATACTGTTCTCGAAGGTGGAGGTTTTCCCGTACGAAGACCTACTGCTATGGGTCGCCTCATGAGCCCCTTCTTGCTGTTAGATGAGATGGGGCCGGTACACTGGGACCCGGGGCAAGCAATAGGGGCGCCAGCGCACCCACACCGCGGTTTTGAGACAGTAACTTACATGATTCAAGGGGCGATGAAACACGAAGACAGTGCTGGGAACAAGGGTGATTTAAATTCCGGAGACGTACAGTGGATGACTGCGGGTCGAGGCATTATCCATTCTGAACTTCCACAAGACGATTTTTTGAAGCAAGGCGGTGTAAGTCATGGTTTCCAAATTTGGGTCAATCTTCCAGCAAAAGATAAGATGATGCAGCCACGTTACCAAGACATTCCTGCAAAAGACATTCCAAAGGTTACATCTGAAGACGGAAAGGTCTGGGCCAACGTTATCGCTGGTTCGACATTAGGAGTTCAAGCCGTGATTGACACCGTTATTCCAATCACATACATTCACATGAAAATACAACAAGACGGCGTCCATCAACAATCCATTGAGTCGGGATTAAATGGTATGATCTATGTCTTTGGTGGTACGGTTTATGTCGATGGTAAACCTGTCCATGACGGTCAACTTGGAATCCTCAATGATGGTGATGTTGTTAACCTTGAAGCCCGAGATGAAGATGCTGAATTTTTGATTCTTGCAGGCCCTGAGTTGAACGAACCAATTGCTCGTTATGGGCCATTTGTGATGAATACTCGTGAAGAAATTCAACAAGCACTTTTTGACTACCAAAACGGCACCCTTGCATGATTAAATTCGTATGATTGACGACCAGTTCATCATTTGTCTGTGGTGCTCGTGCCGGGATTCGAACCCGGGTCGGCGGGATGAAAACCCACTATGATGGACCTGGCTACACCACACGAGCGACAGCCGTTCCACCGACCACCCCTTGATAATGATTCGCTCTCGCTTTGACGATGAAATGCTGGCTCATTCGCCTGTTTCAGTTTCCACCACTGATGTTTCAAGTTCGATATTCGACCACCACTTCCAGATAAACCACAGTAGAATTGTCGTAAGTATCATTACGATTGCCAGTAAGATTTCATTGTCGAGAAACCAATTCAGTGCATCGATTGCCGCGTTTCCATAGACGCCAATAAGAACAGCCTCAAGCCCAAATCGGAGTCCTCGGCCAACGAGTCCGGCAAGCAAAAATGGCTTTTTTTCCATTTCTCCCATTCCAGCGACCCATCCAAACACCTTGTAGGGTATTGGCGAAAATGCTGCAATGAAAATACCAAAAGTTCCGTATTTGAGTGTTAAAGCTTCGATCTTATTCAGGTGCGATTGCTTCGAGAATCTTGATACAAAACTTCTCCCCCAACGTTTTCCAATCCAATATCCTACAAGCGAACCTGCTACCGAACTGAGGGTTACGGTTAACCAGAGCCAAATTACAATTGGAACGTCACCTATGGTGTCTGCAAGCATAGGGATGTAGAGCAAATCTGGCGGTATGGGTTGAATGATTGATTCAGTAAACGAGAGAACTGCAAGACTTGCAGGTCCAAAAATCTCGAAAAAGTCGAGTATAGTTTCCTTCCACGACATGAATGTTGCTCCAATGTCCCTCGCTTGAAGGTGTGGGTGTGCGGTGAGTTCAAAGAGTGCATTCTTCAGTCAAGTAAGTGATGCGAGTCCTCGATACTGCTGCATTGCTACATTGGCCGGTCACAGAACTTACTGGCAATATCTGCGCTATGAGTCAGCAGGCTGAATTGGAGCGGGTCAGCCCTCAGCGTTGGATGCTTATCCAAGCGATAGATATTGAATGGCGTGAAGTATCTGAACAGTGGCTTGAGAAAGCCAGAGAATGCGCTGCTCAAAGTGGAGACCTTCCTCGACTTTCAGATGTGGATGTCGATGTCTTGGCACTTGCACTCGGTCTTGATATCGCATTAGTAACCGATGATTATCGAT